>Ga0335072_10002964_pt1 | contig 25914 bp, 30 predicted proteins | sample Lox_Sample_21_FD_206725 | JGI IMG/M metagenome (GOLD analysis project Ga0335072, IMG submission 206725) | Soil microbial communities from Loxahatchee National Wildlife Refuge, Florida, United States - Lox_Sample_2.1 | ecosystem: Environmental > Terrestrial > Soil > Wetlands | place: USA...
GATGTCAGAGGTCACAGTATTAGACGGCTATTGGAATTTTAAGGAGCACGCAGCAGGTGGTAGGCCTGCGGAGCATACAGCTACGATAGACTAATGATAACTGGACATGTATTTATCAGCTATGAGCATTGGACATTGGGAGAGAGATGAGCATCTAAGCGGGGGCGCCAAGCATGCGTCTTGGTCACGCGCTGGCAGTCTTCTCAGCTTCGCCTGAAGTCTTGTGAGACCGCGCATGGCTCAGGGCGGCACTGGGCTAGGATTGAACAGGGTGAATTCAGTACGCAAGAAGCTTTTGGTAGGTGAGATGGGCCTGCTTCATGCGGCTCACACGTGCTACCGCCTCCAAAGCGCGTCAAGAGTTTGCCAACAATTTACAACCTTCAGGTCACAGCTCTCGCCGAGTCTGGATGCAGCACTCTAGGAGGTGCCTTCGAAGTATGGCCTGTAATTGACGTGTGTAAGTAATCAGCGCAGCGGGAATCTGCAGTCCTCGAACAGCCCCAGTAGCATCCTGCAAAGAAATCATCTCCGCAGCTCCTGTTTCGTAGAAAGACAAATGGCTACCAGGCACATCCATAATTCATCAGGAAGTTCTCGCGTTTTCACTGTGAAGTTTCAATGTTATCAGTCGTTCCATTCTTTGTCTGCTACGGCTCCTAGACGATGCTCCCTTCATTGTTACTGTTGTATGAAGCTCCATCACAAATCGACCTCGAATTTCTCTAGTGCTCAAAGACGCCAAATTGCTACTCACCAGTCTCATCAGACTTGGGTAAAATGGTTTCTTCACCAACTTCGCCAAATCAAAACCACGACGGCTTTGGGACCTACAGAAACGACGACACCGACCGTTTTCTCGCTCTGGGTCAGGTCTATGGGCATGAGCACTCTCGGAAGTCTCCTAACAGTGCGTACAGTGGCCTGTCAATTACACCAATGTCAGAATCCATTATAAGCGCGACCTCACCAGCTCTGCACTGTACGAATTGTCGGTCCGATTCTCCCATGCTAGCTTTACATCTCCAGTCAGCTCGGTTAGATCGCCAATAGGACGATGCCAGGCGAACACTCGACCTGGTGTGAAGCATCTTCCAGAATTAACCTGCGGGTATTCTCGAACCAGGCGAGTATGCCGTAATCGAAGCTGATAGTCAAGTTTAAGCTCAATTTCCAAGTGTCAAAGGCACTTCCCTCACGACAAGTCATAACTCATGCCACAAGGAGGCTTCCAACATGTAGACGGAGTCTGAGGAGTTCTTCCAAGAAGTTGCAGCATACATTTCTGATCCAGCTGGAATCGTTGGTTAATGGTGACTGCGGATCTGTTTCGTCTGATGGTGGCGGTGAACAGCTGACGCGATCTAGCCGCCGCAGAGCTTTATGGCAAAGCCGTCAGAGATGAATTGACACGCTGGCGCTTTTGCTTGGGGAGCGTAGCAGTTCATAGTTGCCGCCTGGTTGAGCTAACTTGCACCCAGTTGACGATGGCTTCGCGAGATCGGTCGAAATATTGAGACCGCCCGCAGGAGCTGTTGCGGTTCGTAGCTGGGCCACTGTGCCTGTTATGTAGTATTCGAAGCCGAGAAGATGGTTATTGGAGGTATCACTGACGGTAAGGGTAACGATGGCACATAATCAGGTCTTGCGTCTCTAAATCTAACGAGCAGGGGCGGAGGTTGGGGCGAGTTGCCATTGCTAGTCCCCCGTTCTGGCGGGCGAGCGTCGCCACCCTGAGCTCGCGCGAGCCGGTAAACTGCTGGTTCTAAGACGATGGTCCGCTTGGTGAACTTAAGGGTGGGGTGGCTGCATAAATACGATATACAGGAATGTCAAGAAGCGTTTTAGTTGCGGCACTCCCAACGAGTCATGTCGATCCGTCCAATCACCCTACGAACTATCGCAGCCGCGTAGTTACGCTTCCTGCGCCCGCAGCTTTTGCAATCACCACGCCTTCTTGATACGTTCGCTGTCCATCAAACCAAGTCCATGTTCACCACTTGTGGTATTTTGGCAGCATATTATCCTCCTACATGCCTGTCGTGTTGGAGAGCGAGTGTTGGCGAATTTGAGGAGCGAGAATGGCCCACATTTACAACCGAGGACCGATCTCAAATCAAGCGGGCAATCAGCACATCCATGGAGATGCATATTTGTCAGTACATACGAATAACAAGTCGGTCGAGTTTTAGCTGACGTGGAGTTCATGACATTGCAGCGGTGTCCAATCTCTGACAGATATTGCTCTCCAGAAGCTGCCGGTCGTTACCCAAGCACGCTTGGACTGCTACGAAAGACGACACGACTCTGACTGCCTTCCGAATACCCGCGTGGACCTTCTTCGGAAGGTAAGAGAATGGGCTGACGGAAAGGACGAGAGACCCATATTTTGGCTGAGAGGGTTAGCCGGCACAGGGAAATCCTGCATTGCCCGAACGATCGCTCGTGAATACTACCAAAAGCACCGCCTAGCAGCTACTTTCTTCTTCTCCAGAGACATTGGCGGCGATGCTAGGCATGCCCGCAAATTCTTCACCAGTATTGCGGCGCAACTAGCAGAAATGTCGGACGTTCTTAAAGGCTATATTTGTGATGCGATTGCACAGTGCAGCGATATAACAACCCAAGCTCCGCGAGAACAGTGGCGTCAACTTATCCTCGGGCCACTATCAAAGCTAAAGGGCGATTCATCCCACGTGTCATTGGTCCTTGTGGTTGATGCACTAGACGAGTGCGATGGTGAAGACGATATCCGAGCGATCGTACAACTGCTATCAGAGATCCGATCGTTAAGAACAGTCCGGTTACGAATCCTTCTTACCAGCAGACCTGAGGTTCCTATTCGGCAAGGCTTCAACGTGATTCCCAAGACCGATCACCAGGATTTCATACTTCATGATATTTCTCGTTCGATCGTGGATGAGGACATTCGTATTTTCGTGGAATATCATTTCGCAATCATTGCGCAACAGCGTGGGTTTACTCTTGGCTGGCCGGGCGATGAGACTATTAAAGCGATAGTCCGACATGCCGCCGGATTATTTATTTGGGCTGCAACTGCTTGCCTATATATCAAGGATGGCGGTCGTTTCACGAAGAAGCGACTATGTGCTATTCTTAATGACAATGTATCTTCGACTGCGCCAGAAACGGGCCTCGATGGGATCTATCTTACCGTGCTTAAAGGCTCTGTTCGTTCTAATTTTGATGAAAGAGAACAGAGCGAACATTGTAGCGTGCTAAGAGAAGTCTTAGGCGCTATTGTAATTCTATTCTCTTCACTCTCGACCACCTCCTTAACTAGGCTACTCAGGATTCCTAAGGAAGATATAGACGAGAGTCTCGAGGATCTTCATGCGATTCTCGATATTCGTAAGGAAGAGGAGGACTCTATTCGTTTACACCATCCCTCATTCCGTGACTTTTTGCTCAACAGGCAAAGATGTCATGATGTACGTTTCTGGGTTGACGAGAGAAAGGCACACGAGCTTCTGGCCGACGGCTGTATTGGGCTTATGTCTGCAAAACTCAAGAGGGATATCTGCAATCTACAAGAACCGGGGGTTCTTGCCAAGGAAATATCCGACCAGCAGAGAGAAAGTGGACTTCCCGTAGATCTTCAGTATGCTTGCCAGTACTGGGTGCAGCACCTAAAGAGAAGCGAGGCTCAGCTTCAGGACAATGACAAAGTGGATGAATTTTTGCGGCAGAATTTGCTTCATTGGCTTGAAGCTCTCAGTCTAATAGGGAAAGCATCCGAAGGAGTTCATTGCATTATCCTTTTACAATCTATGACAAGAGTAAGTTATGCCTTAAGAACTTGAGAATTAAGGCTGACTTAATCAAGATTAACGAAAGTCCCCGTCTTTACAGCTTTATCCAAGATATTAAGCGCTTCCTACTATACAATCGATCAATAATTGAGAAAGCGCCTCTTCAAACCTATTGGTCTGCTCTTATCTTCGCACCGCGGCAGAGTTTAGTTCGCATACAATTTGAAAACGAAATGCCCTCTTCGATCAATAGGCTAGGAGAAGTGCAACATCAATGGAGTTCATTGCTACAGACGCTCGAGGGCCATACGGACTGGGTGAACGCCGTAGCCTTCTCGCCAGACGGCAGGGCGGTAGCGTCAGCGTCCCACGACTTCACGGTGCGGCTCTGGGATGCGGCGACGGGCGCCGCGCTGCAGACACTCGAGGGCCATGCGAGCTTGGTCAGCGCCGTAGCCTTCTCGCCAGACGGCAGGACGGTGGCGTCAGCGTCCCACGACCGCACGGTGCGGCTCTGGGACGCAGCGACGGGAGCCACTCTACAGACACTCAAGAGCCATACGGGCAGCGCCGTAGCGTTCTCACCGGACGGCAGGACGGTGGCATCAGCGTCCGGTGACAGCACGGTGCGGCTCTGGGACGCGGCGACGGGCGTCGCTCTGCAGATACTTGAGAGCCATACGAAGTGGATCAGCCCCGTGGCCTTCTCACCGGACGGCAGGGCGGTGGCGTCAGCGTCCGACGACCATACGGTGCGGCTCCGGGACGCGGTGACGGGCGCCGCTCTACAGACACTCGCGGGCCATATGGGCTTGGTCGAAGCCGTAGCCATTTCGCCAGACGGCAGGGCGGTGGCGTCAGGGTCCAACGACCGCACGGTACGGCTCTGGGATGCGGTGACGGGTGCGGCTCTACAGACACTCGAGGGCCATACGGGCTCGGTCAGCGCCGTTGCCTTCTCGCCGGACGGCAGGGCGGTGGCGTCAGCGTCCGGCGACCGCACGGTACGGCTCTGGGATGCGGTGACGGGCGCCGCTCTACAGACACTCGAGGGCCATACGGGCTGGATCAGCGCCGTAGCCTTCTCGCCGGACGGCAGGGCGGTGGCGTCAGCGTCCAACGACTACACGGTGCGGCTCTGGGACGTGGCGACGGGATCCGCTCTACAGACACTCGAGGGCCATACTGACTGGGTCAGCGTCGTAACCTTCTCGCCAGACGGCAGGGCGGTAGCGTCAGCGTCCCGCTACCACACGGTGCGGGTCTGGGACGCGGCGACGGGTGCGGCTCTACAGACACTTGAGGGCCATACGGGCTGGATCAGCGCCGTAACTTTCTCGCCAGACAGCAGGGCGGTGGCGTCAGCGTCCGGCGACCGCACGGTGCGGCTCTGGGACGCCGCGACGGGTGCGAGTCTACAGACACTTGAGGGCCATACGGGCTCCGTCAGTGCTGTAGCCTTCTCACCGGATGGCAGGGCGGTGGCGTCAGCTTCCTACGACTGCACGGTGCGGCTCTGGGATGCGGCTCTGGGATCCGCTCTACAGACACTTGAGGGCCATACGGGCTCGGTCAGCGTCGTAGCCTTCTCGCCGGGCAGCAGGACGGTGGCGTCAGCGTCCGACGACTACACACTGCGGCTCTGGGACGTGGCGACGGGAGCCGCTCTGCAGACACTTGAGGGCCATACAGGCTCGGTCAGCGCCGTAACCTTCTCGCCAGACGGCAGGGCGGTAGCGTCAGCGTCCGGCGACCGCACGGTGCGGGTCTGGGACGCGGCGACGGGTGCGGCTCTACAGACACTTGAGGGCCATACGGGCTCGGTCAGCGCCGTAGCCTTCTCGCCGGACGGCAGGGCGGTGGCGTCAGCGTCCAACGACTACACGGTGCGGCTCTGGGACGTGGCGACGGGAGCCGCTCTGCAGACACTCGAGAATTGCTTGATTGAACAGCTAGCTTTCTCCAGAGAAGGGCCATTCCTCGAGGCCGATCGAGGACTGCTGTATATTGAGTCTGACTCGGCGGGTCTGTCTGTTGCTAAGCTACGGCCTCACTATATGGTCTCCGTCAGAGCGGACTGGATCAATCGAGGCGAAACGAATGTCCTTTGGCTACCTTCTGAGTATCGGCCTAGTTGTTCAGCATTGCGAGGCGATCTTCTTTTCCTTGGACATCCATCTGGCAAGGTTACATTCATTAAGTTCAACGACGTCTAGGAGATATTACAGGAAACATTTTATACCACAAGCTTATCTGACTTAATAGGAACTGTGCTGGCCACGAGTTGTCGTACTCATTGCGACGCAGACATGTCTTTGAGATCGAGCGCAAATTCTGTTTCCTAACCTTTGAAAAGGTGGAGCAAATGAAATTTTATCTCACATGCAGAGCCTGTGGAAATAGATAAAGTGCTGTAGCTCTAAGTTCCTCTGGTGAGGGCACAGGAGCAGGGCCATGATGATAACGTGGGGCACAATAACCGTGAGACCAACGGCTTTCGAAACCGTCACTCTATACCGACATGTTAGTACTCGTTCAGTTCGAACAGTTCAGTTTGAATATTCTCGCCGTTCCGGACGTTCAGCCTAAAGATGTCAGACTATCGATCTATGTACCCTGCAAAAGAAAACAGTGCGCTCGCTAAGACTCACAATAAGCTATCGAGAATACGATATTCAAGGCTTGTGATTTTGGGGCACACCTGTAAAGTCATTTCACGCCCAAGGATAGCTTGTACCGTTATCAACCTCCAGATTGTCCCACAAGAAAAGTTAGTGCGAAGAAGGAGGTCTGGGGACGCTGCCCACTCTCCAGCTCCCTACTACTTGATTCTGTTGATTTTCTTCATCATAACGCCCATTACCCAGCTGGGAGGATGACGGACGTAAAGCGACGGGGAACAACTCGTTCTCAGCCAATCTCGTATATTTGCCCTGGTCCCTCTAGCTCTGATGCCGACCCCTTACTATATTGCGGCGGTTTCGAAGCGGATGGACCCTCTCTTTTTTCTGCTTGTTGCATCAGAACCACTTTTTGTATGTGGATGAAATACCAAGCCAATGCAATTATCGCAAGTCCACCGAGGCCAGCGCCAATTCCGATACCGGCTTTCGCGCCGGTGCTCAGGTTTGAATGCGGCGAGGATAGAGCCATAGGTGTACTAGCAGATGTCGGAGTACTGGAAAAGGTGGGACTAGGTGGACCGGAAGTGTTGTTTGGGTCAAGGGCCCTGTGACGTCCAACATCAATGATCAAAGACATTAGGATTAACGAGCTAAAGGCCAAATACCTATCAAGGATATGCAAGACACCGTTGGATAGTAAATAATCCGGATCAACGATCTTCGCTGCATTCACATATATTGAGCCATTCCGCACCGTGATGGTCACGTCGCTGCCTATCACGGTCTGTAAAGTCTTGCCGTCTGTCAGAAGTGACGAGTATGCCACTTCCCCATGCACGCAGGAGTATTCTTCAAACGCAAAGAGCTGTTGCTGGGTTGGGTTTAGATACTGAAGCTCAGTGGTGTTTGTGACAAAGCTATGGACAATATTAGTCTGGTTTCCAGGAAGATTAGGGTTATGCCATCATGGAAAACATACAGGGTCCAATCACTTGTCCCACCGAGAGCTCCAACTAACGGGGGAGCTGGAGTAGTGCCAGCAAGTATAGCAAAGGTTCCAGTGAGATCCACTTCAGTGGCCGTTGTGAGCACATTGAGTGGTGGGGTAAGAACGCTGTCGATGATGTTGATCACCCCTCCAGTGAACAGAATGTTCTAAGCTTGCTGTTAGTGGCACGCAGACATTTCCCGGTTTGGGGAGTTGAACATCTTACAGGAGTAATGAGATGGGAGACAGATTTAGCGGCGGAGTAGAAGTTGACGCGCCCACCTGTCGATACGGCTTCAACCCTCTGTCCGCCTGTGACGTTGGTATAGCTGCTGTTTCTCAAAAGCGTGGGGATGAACTGTGGCGGGACGTCGAGAAATACGTCGGCATGAATGCCTTGGAGGAGGTGGTAGGTCAAGACTGCCTCAAGGTGGTCGTTATCATAGCTCGCAGCCTTGTTCGAGTTCCAATACTTCGCAAAGGCTTCATCTGAAGGTGCTAAGACTTTCATCGGCTTTTCGTCAGCGCATAAGTATCTGTCTCATCTCACAATGTGACCGTACCTGTGATATTGCCAGCATCTATTTGAGTCACTAATGCTGGAAACAGACCAAGATATGTGGTGAAATTAGTAAGTTGGCTCTGACCAGACAATGCTGAGATAACGTCTGTCGTGGGATAACTCTGGGCTGCGGTCAAAGCGGCCAAAATGACGACTAGAAAGAGCATCTTGCAGACTGCTCATGGAACAGGCCTGACCAGCAATGCTCCGAAACCACTTCGAGTAAAACACTTCGAGTGGCGTGTTGCTTATACGGTAGGGAACCACCCACGGCAATGGGGAGGCACGAGAAAATGCCACAGATTTGTCAAAATATGAGGAACCTTCAGCTCGAGCGCATTTCTGAGATAACTCCTGCTTTTCAGCCCCAAATGCGAAAGGCTCCGTTCTGGATGCCCGTCGACTTTATAAACGTAAGAGATCGGACGTCAGCAATTCGTTTGTAGGGTTTCGGGTGATGGTGAGCCACAAGCGAACAATTGACTGATAGCTCCAACGTCGAAAGAACGCCTGACCTCAGAACCCAATCATGTGTATCCCCTTTACAGCCTCTTCGCCAGCACAGCCTGGTATTGCTTACAGGTATGCCACCTTAACTAGGTTTACCGCGCTTCAGAATATGTTAATCTAGGTAACGTCCCAGACCACTGAGCGAGAAAATTTTCAGCATTTTCTACTTCGCTTAGTTTTAGTCTAGATGAAGCAATTAAAGGACGGTCCTCCTTGCAGAGGAAGGAGTTTGGTTAAGACAGAGCATCTGTGGCTCTTGATGTGTGGGATTCTGTAGTCGGCCACTCGAACAGCATGGACCGCCAAAGGGCAGTGTTTCAATCCCTCATAACGCCTAGCAGGATTAGGCTGCCCAGCTGTTGTGACAACACCAAGACTGCGCGTACCTTATCCTTCATATGCTGCAGAAAATAGAGCTATTATGACAAAGTTGGCGGTGTAATGTGCAAAAATGCCTAAAAAGTTTCTCGGGATTGCCGCCAGACCCCAGCGGCCTTCCGGGTCCCGTTTCAGCCGCTTCTCACCCCGGCTTACCCCCGGCTCACGCAGCTCCGGCGCTAGTCACGCGCGTTCAGGGCGGCCCCCACCCTTGGCCCAGCCTGGGGGGGCAGCTGGGTGCAGATTTCGGAACTCTTGGCGCAGACAATCAATCAGTGCCAATGACATCTTACAATTTGCCGTCCAAGTAGTCTCGCCGCACCTCCTATTTGAGCATTAACGTTGCCATCAACTAGATGTACGAATGCTCGAAGGCAGAATGCATCATATGAGGTCAAGTACGCGATGTAATCAGCATGACTAATGGCGGTGTTACCTCCGACGCCTGCACTGCAGTTTCCTACCCATAACGCGCCCCGAGTTTGGCTTCTAACCTCTGGCGACTCTCCTATTGGCGTCTCCCTTGCACGAAAAGTTCTGGATCATGGCGACTATGTCGTCTCGGGCATCATTCCTTCTGATTTCGAGCGCGACGGAGCACGAAGCGAGGATTTCCAAGACTTCCTTGCCGAAGTCAGCAAGAAAGCTGCAGCAGGCTGGAAGGAGAGACTGAGGATAGTTGCCCTGGATGTGAGGTGTGCGTCCCCTGCTCTGCGTGTCTTTTCAGGCTATTTGAGATACGCCTCCAGATTGGTGAATAGCTGACAAAGGGGTTTGGAAAGGATGATGGGCCAGTGTCAAGCTGCGGTAGCCGAAGCGGTCCATGTCTTCGGCAGAGTCGACATCCTTCTCTGCTGCACCAGCCAAGCCATCATCGGAACAGTTGAAGAGCTAGCAGCATCTCAGCGAACCCAGAACCTTGTAAGAGACCAATTCGAGACCAACTTCTTCGGTCCAATGAACATCATAAGAGCAGCATTGCCCGAAATGCGTAACAAGACCAACGGCCACATCATTGTTCTTGGAGGAATCACTGGGCATCTGGGAACACCTGGGCTGGGCATGTACTGCGCATCGAACTGGGCATTGGAAGGATTGTGCGACAGCATAGCATACGAAATTGCACCATTCAATGTCAAGATCACAATCGTGCAAGCTAGTATCGAAATTGGAATCCTCACCAACAAGATCACGTCTGCGCCACCTCTTGCTGCTTATTCTTCCGACTTTAACAACGCCCCACTTTTCCGTGGTATCCTCGACGGCCTGCTTAATCGACTTCCGGGGATCAAGGCGCAATACCCACAATCTCCCACAGAAGAGGTCTATACACCATCCTCGGAACAAGAACGTAATGCCGGTCCAAGCCTGCTCCGTCGAAACGAGGTGACAACGCTCTACCCACCGTTGAGTGCGGCGCATACCGAGAGGCTGATTGCGGAGACGGTTCATTGCCTGATTGCAGTTGGGGGACATGAGAATCCACCCGCGAGACATATAGTAGGAGCGGAGGGTGTCGCGAGTGTTAAGGAGAAGCTCAAAACCGTTAGTGAAGAGTTGGAGGATTTTGTGGATGCAAGTGTTGCAGCGGACATTAACAAGACAGGACAGGGTCATGGTAGAAGGGAAAGTAACGAGGATGCTATACTATAAGTGAACAGCGCTTAAACCACTATTCTTCCTAACCTTTTCTGTTATTGGCCTACCATTCTGATCCATCATACAGCACGAGATCCTTCATTGTTCCGACCATGCCATCTCCCTTTTCTGCTCCAGCTTATCCAACTTTAACACACTACTTTGTCCGGACTCACAAGCGAAGATTTACAATTCTTTCCAAGTCTATCCAGCCTTGAGACTCCATTGTATCCAAGCCCATCTAGTATTGACAACCTTCCCATACTTATACATCCTTCGGCCCAGCTCCGGGAAACCACTCAACATGCACATCCCCCAACTCTCCCAAATACACAACCTTCTGCCCTTGTAGGTACGCATGGTACTCCGTAACACCCGCTTCTACGCACCTCTTTGCGAAAGCCGTATACGAGTAGTCTGGCGGGCCGCTCTGCACCCAGCGAATTGCGTCCACGAGTCCCTGCTTACTCCATGCGCCGGGACTCGCATTGATTGACGGGATATCAGCCCGGTCGACGTCGGTTTTGCCAGTCTGCGCATCTGGGACGTAGGCTGTCGCTGTTTTAGTAACGTAGTCTATGTGATAGCGGGAGACGCCTAGCGCGAGGAGTGTTGAGACGGTCGTTGGGAAATCGAGGCTAGCGGGAGAGTGCGTCTGCGTCCAGACTGCGCGGATGGACTGGGAGAGTGATGGATTCATGGTGATGGGATGGGTCTAGGATTAGAGAGCCAAGTTATTGTGGGGATTGGTGGTGCTGGTGAAAGCAAAAAGAATGATTGGTATCTTGTGATGCTCTTCGGGGAGCCAACGTGGAAGGAAAGCAATTCCTTTATACGCAAGCCAGACCACTTATGTGGATGAATTTAGGATACAGGATTGGGAACGAAAGCTCATGTATTTTGATGGTCAACTGCCAGATTACGCCCTTGAAATGGCTTAGATTGATTGTTTAGAGCATGCTCGTGTAAGCCATCCATACTTCATCCCTACCAAGTGAAGCCACATTGGCGTCCACACATCAACCAACACCGCAATATTTCCCTTCTCTCGAAGGTTTCCAAGTGGCGAACCTTACAAGCTGCATTCTTTCGCGAATAGTTACATTCTCGGTGTCAAGAGAGAAAGGCTGGTGGCAAAAATGGCTGAATACGAGGTGGGTTTAAATTGTGGCTTGCTGGATTACGAACATTTCCGCCCGCAATGGACGACTTTACTTCAAGTACATGCAGCACTCAGTTCTTCAGATGCCTCATCCTTTGAACACATGGGCTTCGATGTAGATCCTCGAACGACCGTACCATGAGTGTACAGAATACATTCCCAGCAAATGCAGACGACTTACCAAGTTACATAGGTGAACGCACGAAAATCAGGTAAAGATACGAAAAGGCCTCGTTCTCGAAAGGCTATAGAATCTACTTCTGGTTCGCAAAGCCTGCCTCCGAGGCTCTGGATTGACCATGTCATGCTCAACCGCACCATATATAGCAAAGAGACATCAACCACAACAGCTCTAGCCAAAGCTGTGTTGTCCTCCTTTTTGACTGATGGAACGCCCTTTAATGCTCCCTCCAAAATGCGAAGTCAATCGGAAAAAGACACCGAAGCACGTCAGAGTAGTCTGCAGGACACGCTAGAGCCATGCCTGTGACTAACACCTCAAATGTTTCCACAACGATTGCTTCCAAATGCCGATCCGAAGTTCGTAGTCTTCTTCATACGTAGTTTGAGTCCTTCATCATCCTGTGTCCCGCCAGGAGTATCCGACTGATCTTTTTCGTCGGATTGATTGGAATCTGGCGACCTTACGTATTTCTTGGCTTCCACCATCAGTTTCGCATCTAGAGTATCGAGGAAAGCGTTCGATTGTCCATGATCGTTATTGCTAGTCAATGCCAATTGTCCTGTCAATTCTGGGTCTTCGTTCTCCTTCTCTTCGTTTTCGTAGTTACTCTTTGGCGCTTGGTTATCTTCGCCTTCATGTTTTGTCTTTGACTCTTGAGCGTTGTCGGCACTGAAGGAGAAATAGGAGTCTGATTTTTCCGTAGGACGCGGAAGCGGACGGTATGCAGTTGACGCGGGAGCAGGAGGCTTTTCCTGGACCGGCGTTGGAATTTCTGTTGAATGGTTGCTTGTTGGGCCTGTCGAGCCCTCTGTACCAAGTGCCATGGGGGTGTGACCTGCATGTAACTTGAGTTTCTCGTCTAATGGAGATATCAATCTGTCCATTTCTACCCGCAAACCTCCGCCGACAGCTGATTTGGAATTGGGAGACTGTGAACGTTGTGGTGTTATTGCGTCGGGGGTCCTGGCTGTCGCCACGAAGGAGGACACCAGAGCAGTTGACTTGAGGGTGATGCCATCGAGACTTTTGTCAATCTTGTCGATAGAGATGGGAACGCTCATGGCACGCTCTGGAGGTAATGAAAAAGGCGATATCTCCCTTTCCAGAGCAGGAAATGAGCCATTCTCGGAAATGCTGGGCAAATGACCGTTTGTATGTTTGATTTGGTCTTCAGAGAATGGACTCGTTGGAAAAGCGTTAGGCTCCGAAAAGACTCTTGACGCCCGTACCATATTCTCAGGTCCTTCCCAAATCGGCGGTGACGCGTTGGGCATAGAGGGCGCCCTGGAGCCGCTGGCGTTGTTGAAGGAAGGTCGCCCTAGGTCGGATCTGAAAGACTGAACACTTGATTTTGTGCTTTCGTTGCTGTATTTACGCTTCTCACTTTTGCTCTTGTTAACTGCTGCTTGCAAGTCGGCAATCTTAGCCCTGAGCAAGGCCCGCTCAGCGTTCCACAGCTTACGCTCCCCCTCAAATAGCTTTCGTTCTTCCTCGAAGACCTTCCGCTCCCGCTCGAAATTCAGCCGCTGAGTTTGTAGGACAGCTCTCGACTGCTGAATGTATGCTTCCATATCGTTTGGGGAGGTGACGGCATTGATGTTGTAGTTGTGCCGTGGTAAATGACTGGCAGAGGGGACTGGTTCGAGAAGGGGCACAGTAGTGGCAACGGATTGTGCGCGTCGAGGAATTGGATCGGCTGGAGAGAAGTGAACCTCCTTCGTGGTTGTGTCTGTTGTGTCGGGATTGTCTATAACTGCCGGAGTTGGCTCGAAGGAGAGGGAGGGAGATCTGCGGCGCGCCATGGCGATACCATTCGACGTGCTGGAGAGTGTTATTGATGCGACAGAAAGAGAGTGTCGAGCACGCGACAATCGTACTGTGGATTGGTTGCCGAGGCTGCAGTAGTGGACAAAATGCCGAGGTTTTGGTAATGTGACAATTGTCCCGATGAGATGGTATTGGTAGAAGTCTATGTGTAGAGCGAAGAGGGATGATATGACACGGCAGGAAGTGTTGCGGTGGAGAGGAGTTGGGAGGTGCGAAGTTTACCGACGAGGGTCTGCGGAGGCAGAAGTGTGTGAGTGCCCGAAATGCAAGAATCTTTTTGCCTTGCCTTTCCAATGACGTTGGCGTGCGTCGCCAGATTGACCCCAAGTTGCCGGCCAGTGCGGTGGCCCACGTTTCATCGGGGCCTTTGGGTACCTGACGGGCTCTAACATGCATTAGCCATGCAGCGGTTCCACTTCCGCCTGGTAGCCTAGGTTTTTAGCGGAGTAAAACATCCCTCGGAGTTTTTCCCGCATGATTCGTGTCGCCTTCAGAGTCGTGCCACCCTCAGGAACAGGTAGGGTTCCACTTACTCAACCCATCTCCTTCACATGCAATTCTTCTTCAGCCAAATTGGAGGCTGTCTATGAATAGTAGAAAGGATTTTCGCGGTCCACATGGCCCATGTCTTTCGAAACTATTGGTTTGCGTGATGGGAAGCGAGATCTTCATACACCTCAATTGCCTTGTGGGAAAGTTGGTCTCAAATGCCCTCAGAATAAAGCAACGGAAAGCAATCTTTCCCGCTTTAACTTATGCCGCTTTGGCTACATGAAGTTATCAGTTGAGAAGAGCGCTGCTGAAGTGCAATGAATCCAACAAAAAATCCAAGGTCGCTAACGAGCTTGCATGGATAAATATATTCACCAGGGGGCAAAGGCATGGACAGGATAATAGGCTGAAGTCTTTGATTCGGCTTCGATTTGCTGAAGTCCACCTTTTTGCTCCTGGTGGTCCACCTACTTTGTCGCAGCTTCTTCTTCCCACCCGTCTGTTTATAATTCTCTCTACCTCTTGCTTCGCTACCCTCTTAACTTCCTCCTTCGGATCAGGCCTCTCCATATTCTTATGCCACTCCCCTATCATCCTTTACTTCAATTCTTCCGCTGCCCGAACCTGGCTGGGCAACCTTTCGGGGACTGCCGCGGGTGCAGAGCTCTTGTACTCCCCCATTCCAGTATTCCTAAATATGTCTGCAGGCCCCGTGATATCCAAGACCTTGTAGACCTTTTGAGCTTCTCTTCACTGTCTCTCTGCTGCTCTTGGCCTGACTTTGGAGGCACCAGCTTTGTGATGGTCGAAATGTATGATCGAGCGCTTGGCTCTGCGCTTAAGGTGGGGCGTTCCATGCTTCTGAACCACGGATCACTAATCCCTTTGACTTCGCAATATTTTCGTCCTGTCCTGAGTTGGCCTTTCCAGAGTTGTTATCCTTTCTCTTATTTCCCAATGCCTGCAATCTGGAACACGCTGGCGTTTGAAAATGTCTACCTAGAGTCACCTGCTCCAGACTCAGCCATGTAGGTGAACAAGCCTTCAATGCTGATCAGTAGGGCCTCATTTGGGAGAGTATAGATCCGTTTTACCTTCCTACTTCTCTGCCTTAGGTTTTGGCAAGCTCAACCTCCTCCTTCTATCCTCTGCGGACTTGGCTGGCTGCTTCCTGGCTTCCCCCTTCGCTCTTCTTTCAGCATTTTCCTGCCGAATTTTCTCCCTTGCCAGTTTTATTCTCTCCTAGACCGAAAGTTTGGCTGCTTGCGTAGCCTGCTGTTTTTGGCCGACCTTTAGAAGAACTGGAGGCGCCGGAGGAAGAGCTGCAGCTTCAGCTGTCAGTGAAGATTTCGGTGCGGGAGTGATCGCAGGGTCCTGAAGCCTCAACAGAGCCTTCTGGTTTCGGAGAGCTTCAAACACTGGAGAGATTGCTTCAATTGCAGCGGGAGTGTTCAGTTGGGAAGATACTGTAGTCGTAGTCACAGTCTAAGGAGATGCAAGTGTAGAAGGGCTTTGACGCCGGTTGCTTTGTCGGCGTTGTATGTCCCTTCATTGAAGGCTATTTTTGGCACCCACATGGCGACGACACAACAAGATACATGTCTTGATGAGAAGTGTGGTAGGTCTCATGCAAGAGCCCGTCTAGAACTGGGCCCTGATCTCGCTCAGCATAACTGTGCTTGTACGCAGAAGTGGTAGTGCGAAGGTATGGGGTTAGAAAAGCCACGGAGGAAGCGCGATACATTTTCATTACGTCCAAGTTGGTTTTGGTGCTTCTAATGCGGGCAAAAATACCATTTGCACGTGCTATCTGTACCTAACACCCCTTTGCAATACCCGGCAGTGCAACTCAACAATTGCAGCTCTTTCCGTAGCCATTCGTCGATTCGTGCGTAAGTTCCACTTTTGGAGGTTCCACTTTTGGTGGCTCAACTGGCTTATCGAACGGGCATGCCAACCTTCTCTGCCTTCCTACCTGAAACGTAGAGAAAGGTCAGAGCTTGCCATTCGTCGAGGATCGGGCATTTTTACCATCTATCCACATATCCACCTTGTCTGGGTAGAAGCAGAGCTAAATGTGCGTCAGTATCGGCAAGTAGAGGAGACAATGAACCATGAGCAAGGTACCATTCCAATGATCTTAGCAGACTCCACAATTGGACTCTTATACCACCACACAACGTCCTTGTATTCCTTTCCGTTAACGACGGCGTTGTAGTAAGATGCCTCGCCTTTGTAGGGGCAGCCAGTGTGGGTTTCGCTTGGGGTGAGGTATTCCCAGTTGATCTGCGACATCTGTAAGCAACTTAAGAGGAAATGGAGGATGACTGAGTGAGAAAAGGCGTACAGCAGTTCGCGGCAAGTACCACCGTCCAGGAAAGTTCGTCTCCCATAGACTCATCACGCCGCCCTCGGTGCCGGTGTCAGCCAGGACCACGCCATCAATCTCTATTTTAACGTGACGGCCAGATGGAAGAACGTCCACGCGGTGGAATGGATCTGTATGCAGGAATGTCGTCAGTGATTCGGCGTTGCCGAGACTAGTAAGGGCCGAAGCACGTAAAGATATACCTTTTGGGTGGTAGACAACCTCGCTAAGATGAGCCAAACATCGGTCAGCGTGTCCCAGAAGCAATGCCGACAGTCCATCCGCTGTGACCGGAAAATTACACACCTCATCTCCTCCAGCCACTGATCCAGCGCCTTGAAGTCGATCTTGACGAGTCCGGCGAGTTCATGATCAAACGAGTCAGGCACAAGAAGGGTGTCTACGGTCTTGTTGCCAGCAGTCAGCTTCGCGGTCGAGGATTGAATGCCGGATATGGGTTTGTCGTCCGCGAACGAGGCGTGCGATGTGAAGTCCTTGCGAGGTATCCAGTATCTGCATGACGGTCAGCGGCCCCAAATAGGAAGACAGTGGAGAATAAAGTGGGAAAGCAGAGCGACCATGAGAAACCCAGCAGATCTGGAAAAGTAGGGAGAGAGCATGGAAGACAGCGACAGACATACTGAGGAAAGAACTTATGCTCCTGCATATTTCGTTAGTTTAGCTCATTCCCGATCGAACCCTAGGAATCCATGACACACCCAAACAAGCTTTGCCTCAGTAGTGTCAAAGATGACTTTACCGCCCAGGATACCACGAATTTGCTTATCGGTACCAACAACTTTGGGTCGATACTCAATCTGCGGATTGAATAGCTTGCTCGCTAATTCCGTGACTCTGCAGACACGTTAGTTCGGAGCCAGATCTAGAGCCAGCATAGAATAGAATAAAATGGCAAAACTTTGGGTTATGGAGCTTGATATGTTGTGCAGGCGATGAGGACGGGTGGAGGTAGTTGGGTCGTAGGTGGAGGAACGCACGGCATTGACAAGAAAGGGCGCGGGAAAGGGTTATTGAATGACGTAGTGTCCGACATGATTTTCAGTGTTGAATACTTAACGGAGAAGCCTCCTGAAGGATGGAATGTTGAAAAGGGAAGTGCTCGAAAGATGCGTCGAGGTGCAAATGCAAGCATGCCATAAGATTGTAGATGGAGACGGTCGTCATTGTTGGAGCGGAAGACAAGGAATCAGTTGGAAAGCGGATAACGTTTAACTTACTGGCTCATTTTCGGTTATGCGTACTGGCCAAGAGCTACATGCAAAGAAGTCTTAATAGCGAAGCCGGGACCTAATGAAATTGCAGATGTATTGCTATCGAATAGAGGGCGATGCGAAATGAAATACATATATCGAACGACAGCGGTCGAAATGTCGAGACATAATACGCATCACGCACCATGTCGGGCTCAATCAAACGCATTCAAACTTAGGATATGTAATCAGTCCTCAAGTCGTGACTTCATACGTCGACCGTTAATCAGCAACTGCGGGGGTGGGCGTCGAGTTACCGTTTCAGGCGAATGGCAAGGATATGGAAGTCTTGATTTCTAAAGCGGCATGGGCCTCTGGAGCCATCCAATGCATCCAGTGTAGACGAAGCACATAACAGTATGAAATGTCATGTTGCACTTGCTCTAAGTCTGATTCATAACGGTCAACAGGGTAGCCGCATCTTGACCGTTCGCCCAAGAGCGTAACCAAACTTTGCCTGGAAGAAGGGTAAGAGGAACGTCTAAACATTTAAACTGCCTAGTTTTCTAGATCCACTCCCATTCTTACAAAGCCATTAGGCTCTCGAAGATCTGCCATCCAGACGCCTTTCGGAATGCTTCACACTTTAGACTCTTCATGAGCAGCATATCCATTCTCCACCTTCTGTACCCCCCGAGGGAGTCTTCTCAACGTAGCCCATGCTTGCGCGCCTTTGCGAAGCAAGTCTTGCAAGTCTGAAACGCTCTTCGCTTTCCTCGTAGTTGATGAGAATCTCGCCGTTCTTGCCATAGCGACGCGGCTCGTGCTTGGTGGTCCAGACGACGGTAGATGTTCTTTGTTTTCTGGAAGATGGAGTCCATTTCCTCAAGTAAGCGCTAAGCAGTTTCTGGGTAGAAGAAGTATATCACTGGCAAGATGGAAGCATTACTGCAAGCGAAGTCAGTAGCTCATACTAGTATGTAGAGGCACAGGGCACACATGATAGCAAAGATGATGTAGGTCTTGTAGGTAATGGAGGAGAAAGAAACAGGCGTGATCATGACGATCATGAAATTGAAGGCCCAATTTGCACTGGTTTACAGGGCATTGGCAGGTGCTCGAATCTGCAGGGGCACAATCTCTGCTGGGTGGAGCCAAGTCATGACCAGCCATCCGACGGCGAAGAATGTATTGAACATGAAGAGAAAAGCGGCGACAACAATACGAGGCGCTGTTCCGCCGACCTTGGTCATGACCACAAGAATGATCATGGAGGCTTCGATGAAATGACTCCGCTGCACTTGCAGCGCAAAGCGGGTCGCGAGAGGGTTGTGCGACCGCTCCTGAAAGCCGGCGTTGATGTCACTGCAGAGCACCACTCTGGCAAGACGGTTCTGCATTTAGCCGTCATGAGCAATAATCAGGCGGTAGTGTGGGTGTTCATGCGGGCTGGGCCAATGTGAGACTGAAGGACTTTTCCGGGCGAACGCCGCTACGACGTGGCATCTATGGTGGCGTTCAGCTCCGCCAAATATATCGCCGTTACTCTTTCGAATGATTTGCCTGGCTGTCTTCGCCTTCGCTTCGTCGTCGGTTGCTGGCTCCAGTGCTTCATCTAGCTAGTCAAACTCGTCAGTTAGGAAGTACCTACCAATTTAGTCAATCACGTTTTGTTTGACCAGTCATGCACACTTCTTCACACTGGCTGCTCTCGCAGTAGTATGTCGAGCTAGTGTTGCCCCGTGCCCTGTCCAACATATTTTATTGTTTCACAGTACGATATCCACCACATGAGTAGCACCTGACTCTGATGCGCATAGGGACATCCCTGGTAACCATTTTAGGTTTGTTCCCTGGCCTTGGTGCAGCATAGGCAGGGTTATCCTTTCGGTTGTCAGGGGGAAGGGCTTCAGCGGCATCTATGAGGCACCTCCATCTTTCTTCGGTATTTTCTTGGGCGATTGTTAATGCTGGGGAACTAACGCAATTCCCTCATGCATCGATACTTTCAGTATATCTTAAAGATCGATCCTGCCAACATGTGGGCATAGGGGGCCACCAGTGGTGTTTTATCGAGTTGTAGATCGTCAGAACTTCGCCAAGGGATGACCGACTGAGGAGTGACATATCCGCGACACAAGCGCCTTGGTTGATAGGTACCTCAGAGAGCAACGCAAATCCGATTTCAAGATCTCGAAGCTCCCTTTCTTGGAACTCTTTCAATTTTTGTGCTGAGATCGTGATATGAGGGAGCGTGAGCGACGCGTTTAGGTCTATGAGATAGACCCGGTTGTCGTTAACAAGAATGTTTGGTGCTCTGATATCGCCGTGCGCTATTGAGGCCTGATGCAATCCTTTCAATGCCGTACGGATCTGATTTGCAATCTCCGAGTTTATCTGGACCTCGGAGAGCGCCTCGCCATCAACCCATTCGAATAATATTGCTCGGACTCTTTCGTTGTGGGCATTGGGCGGCCGATCCCATAGAAATGGTTGGATATTGAATTTTCTGGCCACACATATCTCAACCCCAGTAGGGACAGTTATCCAGCCGTAACAGAAAGGAGTGAATTTGCCGTTATTATGTTGATCAATGAGGGAACCGTTCGCACGGCATTCAACCAGGAAATTATCGTAACGGGCTCTTCGCGCCATTCCCTTAAGCTTAGAAGGGTATAGCATAGGGTTGTCGAATTTGAACTGATCTGAATGTCAACAGCGGCCAGAGAATGTGAAACCAAATACTACTCACCATCTTTAACGCGTATGTATTGTCGCCGATGAGAACTTTGAACACGTAGCCTGCATTTCCTCCCCCAAGATGTTCCAGAACATGGATTTTTTGATTGCATAATTGAAACGGGTGAAGTAGAAGACAGTCGAAGTCTTCAGATTCGATTGAAGGCATTATCGAGCGGGCAAAGTTTCTTGTTGGGTGGATAACATTGTACTTCGTAACAAACGCTGGTCGGCAATGGCGACGCCCATTGGTGTGGCGGTCCACTTCAGTTCCCTTCACAGAGCCTCAGCGCTTGGCACTGCCTTCCCCCCCACAAGTCAAGTCTTGGCCTCGGGTCATGGCTTTACGCGGCAAGAAGCCATCTCAACAAAGATTGACCTCAGCCCCAAAATTGTCGTTTTACAAATACATCGACAGATTCTGAGGACAGGTATTGAAAGATTGTTTGCAACCGTCTCCCATAAGGCTGTAAAGAGAACGATCTACATGACCGCAGCCATCATTTCCCTATTGCTTCCCGTCGTCGCCCTCTCCTAATTCTATCCGTTCTGCAACTCTTCTATCACAATTTTACAGCGCTCAACCACATGCGAAAGCGTTTATTATCGTGCTGCCAATTCTCAGAAGAATCTCGTCCCCGAACAAGTCGAACTTGCTAACCTTTGGAATGTCTTGCTCTAGAAGTTGGAGCAGATCCAGCTAGCATGCCCCTAGGAGGGAGTGATGTCGAAATTCTGAGCGAGCCTACCTGGCGATAGCAGGTGCGGTTGTTGCCATCCCTCACTTCCTGCCATGTTCCTAAAGTGGAATACCATTCTTGGACAGAAATATCGGACGTGGCCAGAAGGTGAATAAACCAGACGCCCAAGTTGATAGACATCTGTGTTACGCCAGAATTTGTCCGGGGTACGACGCAAATCTCGAAAGCGGCCTCATTAATGTCTGGGTTTCCCGCATCAGTGTATGGAGATCCTGAAGAGTCCAGAGACATAGCGGTTGTCCTTGATATGACCGAGGTGACGGACGTGACACGGTGGTGTGCAGTTTGAGGAGGTTGGCGCCGTGGTCTGTTTGTAGAAAGAGACTGACATGGCTCTGGCGATTTCGTCCTGCGGAAGAACAGAGCTTCAGCATCCGTGATGATATATCCACTCTCGCTGGGCGCTGTGGGGGCCCCTAGGCAGAGAAACGGCCAGTTTGACCGCTTGTCATAACGAAGATCGTGCCGCTCAAGTGCCATGCCAGAGACAGTAATTCGAGGTTGCCGCTTTTTCCTCCATGCTAAGCTCGTACGCAGTAAGCCAGAGGGCTTCAGGTTACGTCAGTCCTGCCAACAAGGCAGCGGGCCTGATACCTGGCGTCTTTAAGGGGGAATTTTCGTTCCAGGCTTGAGCGCTAACCCACCCAACCAGCATGTGCTCTTTCTCACTGGCTCCCCTTCGGCTCGCCCGACTATCAGGGCTAGTCGCGCACGCTCAGGGCAGCCTCACCCTAAGCCCAGCGGGTGAGCTTAATGCAAAAAAAGTAGAATCATGGCTACAGACCAAGAACTATAAAATCTGTTTCGGCTTACCCTGGCTCATGGAGTACAAAATAGACCAATACAAATCAATTGAAGACGCTGTGACACGTAAAAGCGGCTGAAGTTGGGTCGGCCAGCAAAGCTTCCTTGTACTTCAAGCAATATTTGTTTGCTATGTTATGCAAGCATCGCCCTCGGGGATAAATCACACAACTCGTGCGCCGACATCTATCCTAGGAAAGGGACTATCAGGTCGTTACCCCCTTCCAAACAAAAATCCCCGACATTAGCCACGACTGATAGCCTTTCTCCACGTCTCCGCGCTCTCCCTCCTGCGATTCATCTCCTGCAACAGGCTCAACTGCCACTCAAGCTCCCGCGCCTTATACGGGCCATCTCCTTTTGGGAGCAGACGTGAAAGCGGCGTATTCGTGTTGCTGCGTTGCTCTTCCTCAAGGAGGCTCTTGATCTGCTCTTCGTTCCAGCCTACCCGGCGGAGAAGTCCCTAGAACGCGTCCTCCAGCTCAGCCTCGACGTCGGTAAGGCACTGAGAGCATGCAGAACGAAGGGGGTCATGGAATCCATGAGAACATACACGGAAGCTCGTGTTTTCGCCTTGTATTGGAGCAGAGGGATAGAGCTTAGGTTGGGCTGTCTCAGCGCCACTCTGGCGTCGAAAAGGAATTCCGGTATTATCACCCCGCTTAAGGTCTTCATCTCCTGCCTCATCGTGTAGAGGAAGTGAGCTGATTTGGGCACTCACACTTGACCCTGCCTCAACCCCCAGCGAACGCAAGTAGACCGAAATATGTTGACAGTCATCTTGAGTTTGCGAGATCTCGTTACTTTTCTGGTAGGAAATGTGAGGCATCCGATCTTGTAACTCTTGTTCTGGTAGATTCGCAGGCTGCTGTACTATTTGATAGGGATGAAACCTAGACATTCTATAGGCGAGGTTAGGTGGATGTAAACTGCTAATTGTAGAGTTGAAGCAGAAGCCTGGGACTTTGGGATGGTGAGAATGGCGTATTTGAATGCTGAGGTGACAGTGTGGCAGCTTTACGCATGGGCGGGTGGCATCCTTGGCCCTGACTGAACAAACATACTTTTTTAGTGCCACGCCAATCAAATACTTAGTTTCTCATGTAGAGCCTGAAACCCGTTGAATGAAACCAACAATCCCTGCGAAATTGTTATGACCTAAGGCATTCCATGCAAGTAATATTCGGTGACTCTCCACAAGAATTAATCGCTATTCCACAATTGGCATTCCATTTCCGAAGGACATCCTGGCAAAGATCCACTAGCGAACCGCAGATCGCACCGTGGGGGGTTATGGGGATGGGCGGCAGAATCGCACGCCCGGGCAGCGGTTTTCTGACGCCCGCCCACACACTCTGCTCGCCGCTCTAAGCACTGACAACCACGTGATCCCCGTCCGCAGGCGCTGAAAACGACTCCAAAATGGATCCTTCCGAAGTCTGCAGCATATGCTTCTCGTTGCTGGCTGAACGCCAGATGGCAGGCAACGTCTTGGAGTAAATGAGGAGGGTATAGCCGATCGTCTTCTGCTCAGGTACTGTCATCGCTAACCACTGGCCAGTACATCAACACTCACTTACGGACTGACTACAATGTCGGCGTCCGCCCCAAACCGAAACACACCATGAGCCCGCAGGACCTGGGCGTCCTCCTCCGCCAGCTATGGCTGTATACGAGATTGGCGCCTCTCGGGCGCCAGCTCGTCCAGATGGCGTTTGTCCTGCTCTGCTGTTTCTTCACTGGAACTCGACCCCGCATCCTGGCTGCCTCCGAACCCGATCGCTACCACGTTGGAACATCTTGAGGCTGGAGGCGGAGCTTGCCAAAAAACGCCGCAAAACACTTGATGATTTCCAGAGTTATATTCCCAAATATATCCAGTACGACGACTTGCCCCCGGCCTTGTGCTACGGAGACATCGATCTCTTCGTGATTCGAAATCTCGAAGGGGGTTCCGACGTCGTGGTTGCTGTGATAGACTTCCGCAATCTCAAGGGGACCGAGCAAGGCGCTGAAGGGTAAGTCGAAGGACTTTGTGTCCGACGTTGTGTTGACGCCATGGATCGCTTGCTGATGTTCACCACGCAGGACCGAATTCATGATGCATTGTGACTATCAGTTCTCACACCGCCCCATTACCTACATCCTCGCCCTGGCGCACCCCGACTGAGCCTTCAAAAATGACCGACTGACACCCGAGTATATCCTTCAGTTACGCGTTCCTGAACGGTTGCGTACACTTTCTATTCCCTGGAAAGACGAAATATTGGGCGTGCCACTTCTGCGACACATCGAAAACACTCCGTACGGCCCGCGGGTCCATTTGGAGAAGCCGATGAAATATGACACCAGCAACACCCTTCTGAAGCCCAGCTGCCGACGGACGAGCAGGGGGCGGAATTAGAGGCGGCGCATGGACCCAGTGTGGCTAGCCGCTAATTGATGGAACGGCACCCTGGTCAGGCTCAGGTGTCAGCTATACGGATGTCTCATTCTTGTACCGATGAAGGGTACAATCAGTTATTGTTTTCTGCTTCTTGCCCTGCTATCAAGATAGCAATCGGAGATTATGTGATGGAAGCGCTTGTGGATACTGGCGCTGAGGTTAATGTCATTTCTTTGTCTGTGGGGAGGGAGCTTGGGTTGAATATCAGCAAGCTCACAAAGGAGGAGCTGCGGAAGATCGTGGTGCCAGAAAAGGGAGATCTTTGCTCCAAAATCGGCAAACTTAGACATCAATGTCGACGTTATAAGAGAATACAAAGGGGCTTGTGCGAAACTCCGTCAATCGCTATCTGCACCTTTTAGCTTATTTTTGTAAACAAAATACACCATCATTTTGGCCCAGGTTACTTTGACAGTCCTTCCTTCTGCAAAAGCTGCTGGAGCACCTTGGCTAGTCGATGCACGCCCTCAACCATCAAATCTTCTTCCCAGGTTTGAGAAGCACAAGCGTAAGTCGCTCTCAAATCTCATTCCCCTGCCCGAATATTCGCCTTGGACTTTTAACAGTGGCCCGGGAGCAATCACGAGGCTTTCCTCACTCAACCAGTCCATATCGCGGACAAACAGGAACGCGAGCTCAAAGCGAATCGACACACTATTTCGTTTCGCAAAGAGTCCGATAAGAAGTCCAGTTCGAAAGCTCATAGTCAGCTGAAAAGGACGAGGATGGAGGCACCATCATGAGCGGTTTTGAACTCGATTCGACCTGACCTCGGCGCCGAGAAGAAGGTGGAATGGATGAAGGGCTGCCGAACTCGCAATCTTTGTGTAGCGGGAGTGGGGCTCCATTTCACTGGCAGACTCACATCTGCCCGGTGGATTAGCTGTTGTCAAGAGGCGGCCTCGTAAGCGCACAAACGACATATAAGAATTTGCCGCATAAGAAGACTAAATCATATTTGGAAGCATATGCTCACAAGGATCTCAAGTCTTTTCGCTTCTCTCGCAGTATGTATGTGCATGGGACGATCGAAGAAGGTAAATTATTTGTATAAAGACGCCTTGGCGCATGGTAGTACCCCAATAAGCTACGGCCAACTTCCAGCTAGTATCAGATAATAACGCGTGCAAGGTGCCCAGGTTTCCTCTTCCTCGAAAATTCCCACTTCGAAACTTCTTGCACCCACCTCGACATCCTGAAATGGGACAGCAAGCCTGGCATATAGCTTCAAGCAAAAATCTACGCATCCACAACCACATCGTTGTTGCGCATTGGTGGCGGCGCTCCCGGGGGTGTCGCATCGACGGGTGCGTCGCTATTGCTAGGTAGGGGCGGCGCTCCCGGGGGGGCCGCATCGACGGGTGCGTCGCTCTTGCGCTTTGGTGGCGGCGCTCCCGGGGGTGTCGCATCGACGGGTGCGTCGCTGTTGCTAGGTAGGGGCGGCGCT
>Ga0335072_10002966_pt1 | contig 25906 bp, 21 predicted proteins | sample Lox_Sample_21_FD_206725 | JGI IMG/M metagenome (GOLD analysis project Ga0335072, IMG submission 206725) | Soil microbial communities from Loxahatchee National Wildlife Refuge, Florida, United States - Lox_Sample_2.1 | ecosystem: Environmental > Terrestrial > Soil > Wetlands | place: USA...
TTTTTATCCTCGCATTCGAATTCTAGCCCGAATACACGGCCGGTGCAACCTCATGTGCTACCGCAAGCCTGGACCGCGCTCGCCAGGAATGCTCTGCACCGGGAGTCTGGCTGTGCGGGGCGCGCAGCGCTGGGACCGCACCCTCCTGGACGGCAAGACCGGGGCCACCATCTGGTGCGGGCACGCCGTGTTCGCTCACAACCTCGTCAAGATCAGCGCGCTGGCAAGCTGACCCTGGCGCTACGGCGCGGGGTCAGCTTGCCAGCGCGCCATCAACCGAACTCAGCCCTCCGACTTTTTCAGGTCGGAGTAGCTATTGTCTTCGTTGAGTACCTGTCGAAGCGCCATCTCAAGCGTGTGATGATCGCCAGGATCGATCGCAGCCAGCAGGAGCATCATCGCGGCCTTACCGAGTAGTGATTCACCCGGGACTGGATGGCCTATGACAGGAGCGTTAGGGTCGCCTGTCGCCCGCATGGCCAGCCCATCAGCCAGAGCGGCCAGGATGTCCGCCGCCTCTCGGACGTTGACTCCCGGACGCAGACGAATGTCGTGGCTGGCGAAGGTGGCCTCGAACACTTCGGTCCACTGGTCGCTGACTTTCCCATAGAGCGTGGCCCGGTTCTCTTGGGACGTCTGATCTTTGCTGACCAGGACAGTAGCAATCGGCATGATCCGCTGGACCGGGTTCTGGATAAGCAACTTGAGGTTGCTGTAGCAGACGATCCGGATGGCGTCTACTAGGTCGCTCTCATCGGTCAGCAGCAGAGCTGACTCGGCCATGACCTCCGAGTGCCAGTCCCAGTGATACATGGCCATGATGTGTGCAACCAGGGCTTGTACGTAGTCGGCGCGGTGCCTCCACTGCCAACGAAGCGCCTCTTTAGTGGCGAGTTTACCGTCCGAGAAGGGTCCCTTGGTCTGAGCCTCGGCGACGACCTTATTCTCCGACAGCCACTCGAAGATCATCGCGGGTTGATCTCCGTCTCCCAGCCCGAGTCCCTTGGCCAGGAGGCGGATACCTGCTTCCAAGAAGCGATCGGCCCGTTCGTTGCCCGGCATGCGTGTCTCCCCTCACTGCCTACCCAGACCGGCCATGCCCACTGCCGCAACCCCACATGCGTGGTGTGGTGTCTGGCTTAGGCCACTGTAGTTTGCCTCTAAGCCCTAGCCAAGGAGGTTTAAGTGCTCGGACAAGGGCCTTGCTGGCCACGCCATAAGCCGGGCGGCGGACCTCTACCACCACACCGTGAGGGAATCGGCCTGAGATTCCATGCTCGGGCAGGTTCTCGTCTAGTCCGTCTCCGACGTCACGACGCTAATACCTACAAATTCCCAAAGGAGGAACCATGTTCTCTGTGCGGAAATGGATAAGGACAAGGCTGCGCCGACCCGCGCGGATCGCGGTCACTCTGGGCCTGTTGCTCGGCGGAATGGCTGCACTAGGCGTCGCGGCAGCTGCACCTGCACTTGCAGACACGCAACTGTGCGGTGGTGCTGCCTACAGCGCATGCATCAATGACGGCTATAGCGACCACGGCTATGGCGAGCAAAGCGACTGGAGTACACAGAGCTACTGGGGCGCCTATCCCGGTCACAACTGCACCAACTACGTGGCCTACGTGGAAACGACAGTCAACAGTGCCCCCAATCCAGGCAACGGCCTGGGAGATGCCTATCAGTGGGCCAAGGCCGCAGCGGTCGAGGGCATACCCGTCAATAGCACACCAGCTATTGGGGCGGTCGCCCAATGGAATTCAGATGCCGGCGGCGTAAGCTCTGACGGACACGTAGCCTATGTGGAGTCGGTCAATAGCAACGGCTCCATCACTGTTTCCGAAGATTCCTACCCCTACGCGCAAGAGCCTGACGGCTTTTTCGACTGGCGGACGATCTCAGCAGGGTCCGCGGACTGGCCGAGCAACTTCATCCACTTCAAGGATCTGGCACCTCCACCGCCACCCCCGTCTCTACCTACCACCCAAGCCGACCTCGCGTGGTACGACGGCGCCACGCTGTGGGGCTTCCAGGGCCCAGGCTATGGCACTGTCGCAGATGTCGTCGGTTATGCTCCCCCAGAGTGGGCCGGAGCTGGCGACTACGAGATAAGCGGCGTCGAAACGCAGGGTATCTTCTGGTACGACTCGCATTCAACGTCGATCTACTTCATTGCAGGCCCATCATTCGCCTCCGCGATGCTGGTGCGCGGTCCTGGTGTCGGAGCGCCCGTGTGGGCCGGCGTCGGTGATTTCACTGGCGATGGCTACCCAGATAGCATCGCGTGGTATGACGGCACGAACCTGTACCTCTTCGCCGGATCAGGTTTGCCGACCATATGGCAGACAGCTGGTTACACGACCCCTCAGTGGGCCGGAGTCGGTGACTTCTACCACAACGGCAGAGATGATCTATTCTGGTATCTCAACATACCGGGGAATGCGGGATCAATCTATGTGCTGCCCTCAACCGGGTCGGGCTTCAGCGGAGCTCAGCTCATCAGAGGCCCCGGGGTGGGTTCCCCTGTATGGGCCGGAGTCGGCAATTTCTCTGGTGACGGCTACCGTGACAGCCTGGCATGGTACGACGGCACCACCCTCTGGACATTTGAAGGCCCACAGTTGGCGACTACCGGCAGCATCGTCGGCTACACAGCCCCGCAGTGGGCTGGCGTTGGCGAGTGCGCAGGTGGAACCCGAGACGGACTCTTCTGGTACCAGAACACCACCATCTACTGCATAGGCGACAACGGGTCCGGCTTTACGGGCGCCACGGCCCTGCGTGGTCCTGGCATCGGCGCGCCTGTCTGGGCCGCCTCGGGTAACTTCGGCTTCTAGCCGTCGATCCTGAACCTCATCCAGCAGGACATCCACCCGCACCAGCTCATCCGGCACTCGCAGCACCTCCGCCGGAGGCAAGGACTTCCACAACACGGGCCGATCGCCTACGGAGCGAAACACGGTGACCTTGATCCCTTCGAGCACAAGGCATCAAGGTCATCTTCCTTCACCCAACGCAGCCCGTCACGAGCCACGCGCCTTTTTCAGGTCGAAGTAGCTAGCTATGGGCGGTGAGCACGACGCCATGCAGACGGCGGACTTCGGCGGCGACTGACGCGACGTCGACCGGCACGGTGGTGTCCACCGTAATCAGCGAGCCGACGCCGACCGGCCGGTCGTACTTGTCCATCGTGGCCAGCGTCGCCGTCGTCAGCCAGTGGACCTCGTGCCTGCGCCGGGCGTTGTAGCGGGCGACCGCGACTTCGGCCGGGCACGCGCAATGCACCTCAACGACCCGGTCACCCAGGTCGCGCAGCTTGCCCCGCAGGTACTCGTTGTCCGAGTAGAAGTTGGCCTCGATCACCATGTCGCCCGCGCGGGCCGCGAGCGCCCACAGCAGGTCCCACGACGCGCGGCCAAGCCGCTGCGACCACTCCTGGTCGAGCTCATCCTCGCCCGGCACGAACAGGGCCTCGTGCAGTGTCTCCTTGATCAGGTCCTTCGTCACCAGCGAATACCCGAGTTCCGCCGCCAGCGGCGTGGCGAGGCTGCTCTTCCCCGCCCCCAGCCGCCCCGAGACGTACGCAATCCTGCTCACCCGGCCCATCCTGGCACGAGCAATTGCCTGCTCACACAGAATCGCGCCGTACCCCCCAGTGCCGCCGGAGGTATCGCGCGTGTAGCGGATGAATTCGTTTCCGTCGCCGTCTGTGAGGGTGTCCGCCTGGGTGAAGCCGGCGGATTCGGCGACGTGCCGTGAGGCGTGGTTGTCGGGGGCGACGTGCGCTTCCAGGCGGGTGACACCGATCGAGGCCGCGTAGCCGACGAGTAGGGCCAGGGCGTTGCGCGCGTACCCGCGGCCTCGCTTGCCGGCGTGGGTCCAGTACGACACTTCCCCGGTGCCGCCGGGGCCGATGCGCAGCTCGCAGTTGCCGACGAGGGCGCCCGATCTGGGGTCACGGGCCGCGAACGCCCTGACCGGGCCGTCTTCCTGCCAGTTCCTGGCCCAGTTGGCGTAGGCGGCCCGGACTGTCTTCTCCGTCGAGCGTGCCGGCCACCAGCCGAAGCGGCGGGCGGTTTCCTCGTCCTCGCCGGCGAGGTGCGCCGCGACCTCGCTGTCGTTGTGCGCGTTGAGGATGATGCCGTCATTGCGCAGCTCGGGAACTTCCGTCACCAGCCTATAGTGCGGCGATCGCCTGCCGTCCGCACGGGGTTTTCCGCGCGGCTGGCTGGCTTGGGGGCGGTGAGCAGGACGCGCTTGCGGTAAGCGCGTCATCCACCACCCTGCGTGACCAGTACCACGGAACTCGCGGAAGAACCCGAAATTGGGGCCAGGTCCGGCCTGTTACGGGAACAGCCTGGCGGCGAGCCGGTCGGCGGCGATCTTCAGTGCGTCATGGAACTGCGCGGCATCGGTGCCCGCTTCAGGGACGCCGCGCAGGATGGTGAGCCCGCCTGGCTCCCGGCGCAGGTCGGCGCGGCCGAGGAACCGGCCTTCTTCCAGCAGGCCAAGGACGTAGTACCCGTAAATGCGCTGGGCCGGTGGCTTGTAGGCCTCGAAGGTGTAGTCAAAGCCAAAGAGGCGCCGCGTCCGGTCGCGATCCCAGATGAGGTTGTCGAACGGGCCGATCAGCAGCGGGCCATGACCACGCGGGAGGACTGCCGTGGCGTGCCCGGCCGCGATCCAGGCGGGCTGCGCCCAGCCGTCGACGTGGACTGGCTCCGCCCCGCTGGCCTCAAGACCAGCCTGAGCGGTCGCCGGGGTGAGGTTGTAGTAGACGGCGACGTCCCTGGCGGTGGCGATGCCCATCGCGCGCAGCGCGCGGCTGGCCAGTGCCGCCAGGATCTCCTGACGGGCGAGATCACCCTGGAGCAGGTGATGAGGCACGCGGCGGTCCGGCAGGTCGAAGACGCGCTTGGTCCCGCGACGGGCACTGCAGATCAGCTCACCGCTGCGCAGCATGTACTCGGTGGCTTGCTTGCGCAGCGACCAGTCCCATCCCCTAGTTGCCAGGCCTTCTTCCTCGATGTCGCTGATGGTGGCGCCATCCGGGTGCTCAGCGACGATCATGCGCACCTCGTCGAGCACGGCGGAAGGCGGTCGCTTAGGCGAGGCCATGGCCTTGTCGCGAAACAGCCGCAGCAGGGGCCAGTCACCGATCGGGACCAGGCAGGCCGCGTGCACCCAGGCCTCGAAGGCACTGGGGCTGGCATCACGCCACAGCGACGTGTCGACCTGGTCCAGGGGCAGTAGCGGGTCGGTGCGGACCATGCAGGTGAGGCGGTGCGCCTTCTCGACCCGGCTGAGCGGGTCGAGTTGCAGCAGGCCAAGGTGGCGCAACACGGCGAGTGCGTCTGGGTGTGGCGTGACCGGCAGTGATGCCGCTACCGCGAGGACCCTGGCATCGTCCGGGCTGATGGTGTCCATGAGCCGTCCCGCGCCTCGCCTGGCTAATTAGGGTGATGCCTGCAATGAGGTGATTTTACTGAGCCGCTCCTTTCCGCTGCCGGTTAATAGGCGAACAGCTGGGATGGGTCGGCGAAGGCCTTGAACTCCAGGGGGTTTCCTGCCGGGTCGTAGAAGAACATCGTCCACTGCTCGCCAGTCTCGCCGGCGAAGCGGACGTAGGGCTCGATGACGAACGCTGTGCCCGCCGCGCGGAGGCGATCGGCGAGCCGGTGAAAGTCGCTGACCGGCAGTACCAGCCCGAAGTGCGGTACCGGGACGTCGTGGCCGTCGACGGGGTTGTGCGCGGGCCTTGCGGGCTGGCCCGCGACCAGGTGGGTGACGACCTGGTGGCCGGCCAGATTCCAGTCGATCCACTGCTGCGACGACCGGCCGCGGGGCAGCCCGAGGACGCCACCGTAGAACTTCTCCGCCTCGGCCAGGTCACTGACCGGAATGGCCAGGTGGAACGGCGGGCGAACGGCCGGGTCGGTGATCGCGGTCTCTTGGCTTTGGCTCATCGTGGTGCTCCCTGTCAGCAGGCGTGGTTAGTACCCGCGCTGCGGGTCATAGCGGTTGCGCAGCGGCTTCCCGGTGGTGAAGCGGTTCAGGTTGTCGAGGAACAAGTCGGTGAGCTGCGTGTTCTCGCTTGCCACGGTGGAGGCGGAGTGGGGCGAGAGCAGGACGTTGTCCATCTCCCACAGCGGTGAGTCGGCGGGCAGCGGCTCGGGGGTCACGACGTCGAGGCACGCTCCGGCGAGTCGGCCCGCGGCGAGCGCGTCGACCAGGGCATCCTGGTCGACGACCTGCCCGCGTGCGACGTTGACGAGTACCGCCGCCGGTGGCAGCAGCGCGAGCTGCTCGCGGCCGATCAGCCCGCGGGTCTGCTCAGTAAGCGGGCAGCACAGGATCACGATGCTGACCTCAGGGAGCACCACGTCGAGGTCATCGCGGCCGATAACGCGGCTGAGGCCAGGGACGTCATAGGTCCGGCCCTGACGTCCGAGACCGGTCACCTCCACGCCGAGCGCCGCGAAGGTTGCGGCCACCTGACGGCCAATGCCGCCAAGGCCGACGACGAGCGCCCGCTGGCCGGCCAGCTGCCGCGTGGTGTACGGCTCCCAGCGCCGTGCCTCCTGCCACTGTCGCAGGGCAGGCACGCCCTTGATGAAGTGCAGAACGCCTGCCAGGGCGAACTCGGCGAGCGGCACGCCATGGATGCCCGCGGCCGTGGTGACGGGGATCAAGGTCTGGTTGAGCCCGGTGCGCCGCATGACCACGTCAATGCCCGCGCTGGTGGCCTGAATCCACTGCAGCCGTGGCCGGCTGGAGACCATCAGGTGCGGGTCGAGCCAGTCGAAGTCGAAGAAGATGTCCGCCTTCGCGGTCAGCGATCGCCAGCGGTCGAGGTCCGCGGTGCTCAGGTCGCGTGGCGGCGCCTTGTGGTCGCACCGGTAGCGGGGCACCGGCAGCAGGTCCGGCTCGTAGATCACCCGGGCTTCTGGCTGGGCTGCCCGGATGCGGGCGACCAGGTCCGGCTCAAGATAGGAGCCGATGACGATCGTCAGGCTGTCAGTCCCTCGAAACACAATTCGCCACTTTAGTCCCCAGGCCAGCGGCGGCCGTTCGGGCCTCGCGCCTCAACGTCTCATTTCCGCTCAGCTCGCAGCGATTGACTAGTCGCCACCAGAAGCGTAGGTCGCCGGCTGCTTGACGGCGGCCAGGCGGGTCATGAGAGCAGTGGGCAGGACGTGGTTGAGGCTCTGAAACTGCTGGAATACCGGCGGAACGCCCTCACCGGCCCCGGTGGCGGGGTTCCACCAGTCACGCAGGTCACTGCCGACGGTCGCGATCAGGTCGCCGTTGGGCAGCCAGGGCCCGGCGCCACCGCTGGGGGTCGGCAGGCAGGCGTAGGTCACGACGTTACAGGCTTCCTGGGAACCGGAGCCCCCGTCGCCGCTGCTCGAGCTGGTGTTGATGAGCAGGTACTTACCGTCGGGGCCGAACGGCCCTGGACTCCCGCCTGAGAAGGTGTGCAGCACGTCGCCTGACGGGGACAGCAGGACGGTCGAGTTGGACGCCACCTGGTTGCTGTTGAACGTCTGGTCGTCCAAGGCGATGAGGCCGGCCTGCGGCGTGCCGGTGACCTCGTCCACGACTCCGCCGCTGAAGTTGTCGGTATTGGCCGTGCTCGCCGCGAGCTGCTGGGCCGCCTGCCCGTCGGGGCTGACTTCCCACAGTGCGCCCGCGCTGGCCACCAGTACCTGATCGGAGGCGGTAAAGCCGATGACCACCGGCTCGCTGCTTGAGGTGGCTTCCTGCGTCACCTGGGACGGGACGCTGAACGTCACTGGCGTCGCGGTGGCACCGGACAACCGGTACACCTGCGTGACCGGGTCCTCGACCGAGGCCCCTGGCACGAAGACAGCCCACTGCCCGTCGGCGGAGAAGAAGGCGCCATCCTCCGAGTCTGACAGGTCATAGAGGATAGTGTCCGTTCCGTCAGGCTCCAGGGCCATTGCGGTCGGCTCGGCCGTTCCCCCGCCCCAGATGGCCACCGCGGTCCTGAAGTCCTGCGAGGTGTCCACCGTGATGGCTGGGCTGTCGCCCTGGGCGTACCACGACGCACTCCGCGGCGAGGACTGCCCCGCGCTGGCCACGATTCCAGCCCCTGGCCCGCTGCTGATGCCCACCGCGGACAGCTGGCTGGTCGGGACCAGGCCGCTCACGGCAGCGGCTGCGGCACTGCTCCCTGAGGCGCCACCGGCGGGGGCATGCCCGCCCGAACCACTGCCTGCCGAACCACTGCCTGCCGAACCATTGCCGCCCGAGCCGCCGGCCGGGCCGGTCCCGTGGGCCGCCGAGCATCCGGCGAGTGAGACCATCGCCACGGCACCCGCGATGAGTGCCCACCTGCCTGTGGCACGCGCCAGTGACCCCATCGTTGTTCCCCCACTCCCCTCGCGGCCCGCCTGGCCGCGCCATGACAGGGACGATTGTCGCGACCAAGGATGGTCTTGGGGCACCGTAAGGCATTCCTCGGACAACCTCGAACACGGAGAGCTGGTCGGTAGCCTGGCTGGCATGGTGCGTCCTGGTGTCCTGCCCGGCGACGGCCCCCTGCGGATCAGCGGGGTGGAAGTCCCCGCGGGTACGCGCAAGCACAGCGCTGATGATGGCCAGCTCGTGGCCTGGGTGACCGACGACCCGCTACCCGACGCCGGAGCGCGGTGGCTCTCGCTGTCGGCCGTTCACGCCGAGACCGGCCTGGTGCCCGTCTTGCTGAAGGCTGACCCGCCGGAACTGCGGGAGCCCGGCGAGGAGCCGTTCTTTGGCTTCTTCCACCGGGCGCCCGCCGCCCTGATCGACCAGATGCCGGCCGCGAGCGTCCTTGCGGTCGCGTGGAATGACCGGGTCGCACGGTCAGGTCCGGCCGATGATGGTGCGCTCGGCCCGTACGGGCAGCGATTCCCTGGGCTGGCGCCAGCCCAGCGTGCCTCAACCTCGCCGGACGCGCTGCGCCGCGTGGTCGGCGCCCTGCCCCCGGCCTACCTGGGACTGATCCCGGCCGGCCGTCCAGCCGACGTCCCTGCCGCGGTCGGCTGGAGCGTATTCGGCGCGGACTTCTCCAGCCCGGACCCGTTGTCACCGGGCTTCTACCTGCCCGGTGCCCGGTCGCTGAAGATCGGCGCGGTGCTGCGGTCCTGGGAAGACAGGTACGGCGCCCGCCTGCTGCGGCTCGGCGGGGACGCCATCATGCAGGTGCTCGCCGAGCGGCCGCCGCGCACCCCGCAGGCCGCCATCGCGCTCGCCGCCGAGCACTACGCCTTCGCCGACGAGACCGGTGGCGTTCCGGCCGACAGCGTAGCGGCGATCGCCGCCCGGCTCATCGACGCGACCACCTGGACGTTCTGGTGGGATTAGGGCCGCCGGATACCGTGGAAGAGTGACCGACCGATCCCCATTCAGGCTGCGGCGGCTCGACGGCAACCCGCTCCTGCACCGGGACACGACCAGCGGCGTGGGGCGCAACATCAACGGGCCGTCACTGATCGCCGCGCCGCCGTGGATCGAGCGCCCGCTCGGCCGCTACTACCTGTACTTCGCCCACCACCGGGGGACCTTCATCCGGCTGGCCACCGCCGACCGCCTTGAGGGTCCCTGGCGCCTGTACCAGCCGGGAACGCTGCGCCTGGCCGAGTCGTACTTCCCCGTTGAGGGCCGCCGACCGCACATCGCGTCCCCCGACGTCCACGTGGACGAGGCGAGCGGCACCGTGCGGATGTACTACCACGGCCTGGACACCGCGACCCGGGTACAGCACACCCGCGTCGCCACCTCCGCTGACGGGATCGGATTCCAGGCCCGGGCCGAGCTGCTTGGCCGACCCTACTTCCGGGTCTTCGCCTACGACGGATGGTGGTACGCGCTCGGCATGCCAGGCATCCTTTACCGGTCGGCCGACGGACTGGGCGGCTTCGAGCGCGGACCGCGCCTGTTCGACCGGTCGATGCGCCACAGCGCGCTGCTGCGCCGGGGCGATGAGCTGCTCGTGTTCTGGTCGCGGGTCGGGGATCGTCCCGAGCGGATCTTGTGCTCGCCGGTACGCCTCGCGGGCCACTGGACCAGCTGGCGGGCCGGGCCGGCCCTGGAGGTGCTTGAGCCGGGCGAGCCGTGGGAGGGGGCCGGCCTGCCGCTCGAGGCCTCGGAGCGGGGCTGGGTCGATGAGCCCGTTCGCCAGCTGCGCGACCCCGCGATCTTCATCGAGGGCCGCCGGACCTACTTGCTGTACTCGGTGGCGGGCGAGTCGGGGATCGCCATCGCCGAGCTGGACGTGGCCGCCGAGCCGCTATCCCTGTATCATCAGCCGGACTCAGCCTCCTGAAGAAAAGCGTTCACCACCTGCCTGAACGCCTGCGGCTGCTCGGCGAAGCACAGGTGCGAGGCATCCTCGATGATCTCAAGTCGCGACCCGGGGATCCGGGCCTGCATGTCGGCCAGGTGGGCGGGCCTGCATTCGTCGTGCCGCCCGCCGACGAGCAGCGTGGGCACTGAGATCGCGCCGAGGGAGTCCATAATGTCCCAGTCCCGCAGCGTTCCTGTGACGGTGAACTCGCTCGGCCCGTTCATCGTGTTGTAGACGGGGTACCCGGCCTCGGCGAACGACATCTCCAGCCCGCGCGGCCACGGGTCGAGGCGGCAGACATGCTCGCGGTAGAAGCCGAGGATGGCGGCCTGGTACTCGGGGCACGCGGTGTGCCCCGCCGCCTCGTGCTCACGGATCACCCTGACGACCTCGGGCGGCTGGTGGCTGAGCAGCTCCTCGCAGTCGCGCACCCACCGTGTCATGCTGGCCGGGCTGCCGCACAGGGTCAGTGACTCGAGCGGCGGCTGCCGGTCAAGGACGTACTGCATGGCTAGCATCCCACCCCACGAGCTGCCCAGCAGGTGCAGCCGGTCAAGCCCGAGGGCCGAGCGGACCACCGCCAGTTCCTCGACGAACCGGTCGACGGTCCACAAGGACAGGTCCTCAGGCCGGTCGGAGCGCCCGCAGCCGAGCTGATCGTAGAAGATGACCTGCCGCCGGTCGGCCAGGATCTCCAGCGCTTCCATGTAGTAGTGCGTGAACCCGGGCCCGCCGTGCAGGCACAGCAGCGGAACAGCGCCGGAACCAGCGCTGCCAGACCCGCTCGCGGTGTACCAGACCCGGCCGCCCGGGACGTCGATGTAGCCCTCGGTCATTGGTGCACTCCACTCACTGGTTCAGTCGGGGAGATCTCATCGTCGGCGAACACCTGGCGCATCCGCGGCAGCCGGTCCGGGTGCCTGGCGTACAGGTAGACGAGCACCACGATCCCGATGACGTACCAGATTCCGACGATCAGGCCGGTCAGGCTGGAGGGGTAGCTCAGCGGCGTGACCCACTTGAGCACCGATCCGCCGATGCCTACCGACGTGAACCAGGCCGGCAGGAAGGCCAGGATGCCGAGCACGGGGATCACGCCGTGCAGCAGCCAGTTGAACTCGGCCCGCGCCCGCCGCGCGTAGTACAGCAGGCAGGACAGGTTGAAGACCATGTAAATCGCGACCATAACGGCGGTGAGGATCGTGGCGAGGAACACGAACGTTGTCGTCGGGCCGAAATGCACGCCAAGCGGCAGCCCGACCAGGAGCGTCAGCACCAGCTGGGCCAGCACCCCGACGTACGGCGACTTCCAGCGCGGGTGGGTGCGCGCGAGTGCCGCGGGCAGCACCCGGATCCTGGCCATCGCGTACCAGGTCCTCGTGGTGGCCAGCGTGCCCGCGTTCGCGTTGGCGAAGGTCGAGTTGACGATGGCGAGGAATGCCACCACCCAGCCGATGCCCCAGGCATCGCGGGCCAGGGCGATCCACGGGCTGCCGCCGCCGAGGCCGCCGAATGTCACGTACCGCGTCGGCCCGTAGAACACGTCGCCCGCGTAGGTGGTGATCACGTAGAAGATGCCGATGGCCAGGCAGGAGGCGACGACCGCTACTCCGATGGTGCGCCGCGGGTTGCGTGCCTCCTCGGCCAGGGGCGCGGACGCCTCGAAGCCGATGAACGCCAGGATCGTGTAGATGGACCCGGCGGCCACTCCCGAGAACCCTGTGAAGCCCTTGACCGTCGCGTAGTGCAGCGTGAAGACCGACAGCGTGTTGGCCGAGCCCGCCTTCACGATCAGCCACACGGCCAGGACGAGGAACACGATGATCTCGAACGCGCCGAGCACGGCACCGGTCCGCGCGCTGACCGTGATGCCCCGGTAGTTCAGCCCCGCGACGATGACCGCCGATACGATCATGAAGATGACCCAGGTGGTGGTGAAGGGCCAGTTGAACTCGGCTTGCGTCACCGACGCGACCAGGTAGCCGACGAGGATGTTGGTCACCGGGCCGAGCAGCGCCTCGACCAGCGCGTATCCCCATCCGACCAGGAACCCAAGGGCAGGATGGATGCTCTCGGCTGGGTACGTGTAGATCGATCCGGCCGATGGCAGGTGCTTGGCCAGCTGCCCGATCGACGATGCCGCGAGCAGGCATCCCACGAGGGCGAACAGCACGGCCAGCGGCAGTGCCCCGCCGGCGTAGCTGGCCCCCGCGGCGATCGACAGGGCCACGGCACCCGCTGGCGCCATCGACGTCACCGACTGGAACAGCACTTCACGCAGGCCGATGGCGCCCCTGGCGAGGCCGTCGCCCCGGGAAGGTCCTGGCGATTCAGCAGCCACGGTCAGCTCCTCTCCGTGAGCACGCCTCGACGCTGAGGAAACTCGGGTATAAGCCTTTAACACCCTTATAAGCCAGCACATCGAACCGGACAAGGGCGGACCGCCGCGTAGACGCGAGGGACGTAGCCGATTTACGGTGAGGGTGATCACCGATGATCAGGAGGTTGCCCATGACCGCGATCGCATCGCAGACGACTCCTGGCCAAGACGTCAAGGACGCCGGGCACGTAGACATCCTCATCGTCGGCGCCGGAGTCTCAGGGATTGGTGCCGCCCATCACGTGCGCGAGCAGTTCCCCGAGCGCAGCCTGCTCATCCTGGAGGGGCGGGACCACCATGGCGGGACCTGGTGGACGCACCGGTACCCGGGGGTCCGCTCCGACAGCGACCTGTTCACCTACGGCTACCGGTTCAAGCCGTGGCGCGGCCCGGCGATCGCCACCGGACCGGCGATCTTGTCCTACCTCGATGAGGTCATGGCCTCCGATGGCCTCGACGCCCACATCCGCTACCTGCACCGGGTCACCTCGGCCGCGTGGTCGACCGCCAGCCGGCAGTGGACGGTCGAGGTCACAAGGACCGCTACCGGCGAGCGGCTGCGCCTCACCACTGGCTTCTTGTGGATGTGCCCCGGCTACTACGACCACGACCTGCCCCACCAGCCGCAGTGGAAGGGCCTGGACCGGTACCAGGGAGTGCTCGTGCACCCGCAGCACTGGCCCGAGGACCTCGACGTCACCGGCAAGCGGGTCATCGTCATCGGCTCGGGGGCGACGGCGGCGACGCTGATTCCCGCGATCGCTGCGGACGCCGGGCACGTGACGATGCTGCAGCGCTCACCCACCTACTTCTTCGCGCCGCCACGGCAAAACGAGCTGGCCGAGACGCTGCGCAGCCTCGACGTCCCGGCCGAGTGGACACACGAGATCCTGCGCCGGGCCTACATCGCCCAGATGGACCTGCTCGTCAAGACGTCGTTTGAGGATCCCGAGGCGCTGCACGCGCTTCTCATCGACTCGATGCGCCCGCAGCTGCCCGAGGGCTTCGACATCGCCAGGCACTTCACCCCACGCTACCGGCCCTGGCAGCAGCGCATCGGCATCGTCCCCGAGGGCGACTTCTTCGCCGCGCTGCGCTCGGGCCAGGCGTCGATCGTGACCGACACCATCGAGACGTTCACCGAGACAGGGATCACGGTCAGCTCGGGCGAGGAGATCGCCGCCGACATCATCGTCACCGCGACCGGCTTCACCATGTCCCTGTTCGGCGGCATCGAGTTCATCGTGGACGGTGACCCGGTCGACTTCACCGACCGCGTGACCTGGCGCGGCGTCATGATCAGCGGCGTGCCCAACATGGCCTACGTCTTCGGGTACCTGCGCTACAGCTGGACGCTGCGGGCCGACCTGGTCAGTGACCTCGTGGCCGGCCTGCTGCGGCACATGGCGGACTCCGGTGCCACCATGGTCACCCCCTGCCTGCGGCCTGCCGACGCGGGAATGGAGCGGCGCCCGTTCTGCGATCCGGAGAACTTTAGCTCCGGTTACATAATGCGATCGCAGGACCTGCTGTTCAGGCAGGGCGACCGGGAGCCCTGGATCCACATGCTCGAGTACCACCAGGAACGCGACACGTTGCCGAACGCCGACCTCGATGACGGGTCCCTCGTCTACCGCTGACCGGAGAAACAACGACTCAGGAGAACACCGCCATGCCGGTTGACCCGCACCTCGCCGCCATGCTCGCCGCGCTGGCCGCCATGGATGCCCCGCCGACGCACGAGGGCACGCCCGAGGCCGGGCGCCTCGCCTACCTGCAGCTCACCCAGTGGACCCGCGCCGCCGGTCAGGTCGCCGACGTGGCCAGCGTCTTCAGCCTCGTCCCCGGCGCCGCCGACGGGCTGCGGGCACGCGTCTACCTTCCCGAGGGAGACGGCCCGTTCCCCGTCATCGCCTTCTTCCATGGCGGCGGCTGGGTGATCGGCGACCTGGACACCCACGACAACATGGCCAGGAACATCTGCGCAGGCGCCCGGGCGGTGGTTGTCTCCACCTACTACCGGCTGGCCCCCGAGCACCCGTTCCCGGCCGCGGTCGACGACGCCGTGGCCGCGGCCCGCTGGATCGCCGTCCACGTCGGCGGGCTTGGCGGCGACGGGCGCCTGGCGGTGGCCGGCGACAGCGCGGGCGGCAACCTGGCCGCCATCGTCGCGCAGCAGCTCACCAGCGACGGCATGACGCTGGCCGGGCAGCTGCTTATCTACCCCGCGGTCGACGTGAAGGGCGGCTACCCCTCGCGAACGGAAAACGCCAAGGGCTACTTCCTTGAGCAGGAGACAATCGACTGGTTCCTCGCCCATTACGCCGGCACCTCGCCCGACCCCACCGATCCCCGGTTGTCCCCGCTGCACGGGAACCTGACCGGGCTGCCGCCGGCGATCATCGTCACAGCGGAGTTCGACCCGCTGCGCGACGAGGGCGAGGCCTACGGCGCCGCCCTGCAGGCCGCGGGCGGGCAAGCCAACGTCCGCCGCCACGCGGGAATGATCCACGGCTTCTTCGACATGGGCGGGATCTCGGCCGCGGCCGCGGTCGCGATCGAGGAAACCTGCACCCAGTTCGGTGACCTCATCCGCGAGTGATCAGCTCGAACCAGGGGCCGGCAGACGGCCGGACCTCGCGCAGCGCCGCCGTCAGGCGGCCACGCGCGGGCGGACAAATCCCGAGAAGACTTTTAAGAAGTAGTTTCGTTTCTGGCCGCTGAGCTTGCCCGTGAATACACTCCAAGATGGCGGCCGGGCCCGGCGGTGCCTTGTCGTAACCTACCCTTGACTGGTCGGGGGACGAAACCGGGGAGATGGCATGACTGACTTCGAGCCGCCTGCCTGCCGTGGCATGCGCTCGCCGGTCAGTCGGCGCGGCTTCCTCCGCACCGCGGCGGCCGGAGCAACGACCGGCGTGGCGGCGTGGTCGCTGGCGAGCTGCTCGGCCGCGCGGCTAACCCCAGGCTCAAGCGCAGGCAAGGGGGGCACCGTGGGCGAATCCATGGCCGGCCAAGAGGGTCCCGCGACTCCCGCGGCGCCCGCGGCCAAGAGGGGCCCAGGCTCGGTGATCATCGCGCTGGATACCGGCTGGATGTTCGGCCGGGCCGCCGGGCGGGGCGCCCTTGAGCCCGTGACGCTCCCGCACACGGTGACGCCCCTGTCCTGGCAGGGCTGGAACCCGGCCCGCTGGGAGCGGACATGGCTGTACAGCAACGCGTTCGACGCCCCGGCCGACAGCACCGGCAGGCGAGTATTCCTTGACTTCGCCGGCGCGATGACCCACTCGACGGTCACGCTGAACGACGTCACCGTGGCCGACTTCCTCGGCGGCTACCTGCCGTTCGGCGGCGAGATCACCAGCCACCTTCGCCCGGCGGGCAACCAGCTGTCGGTGCTGCTTGACTCTCGCTTCAACCTGAACGTGCCGCCGGACCGGCCGCCGCGGTGGAAGAGCACCAGCATCGACTTCTGGCAGCCGGGCGGTATCTACCGTGGCGTGCAGCTGCGAGTCGTTCCGCAGGTCTTCATCTCCGACGTGTTCGCCTGCCCGGTGATGGACAGTGACTGGTCGGTGGACGTGGAGGTCACGATCGACGCCGGCGTCGTGCCCACGGAGGCCACCAGGGTCAAGGTGGAACTGCTTGACGGGACCCGGGTGGTGAGCTCAGCCACCACTGGGGTCTCCATCACGGCGGCCGGGACCCAGGTGACGGTGAGCACGACGCTGACCGGCCTCGGGGACATCACCGCGTGGGACATCACGAGTACCAGCCCGAAGCTGTACAGCGTGGTCGCGACGCTGCTGGCCGGTGATGCCCCGACGCACGACTACCAGGTTCCTGCGGGATTCCGGACGATCGCGTTCGAGGAAGACGGGTTCTACCTGAACGGGCGGCGGGTGAAGCTGTTCGGCCTCAACCGGCACCAGCTCTACCCGTTCGCCGGCGGTGCGATGCCCGCTCGGGTCCAGGCCAGAGACGCCCAGATCCTGCGCGACGAGCTGAACTGCAACATGGTGCGGTGCTCGCACTACCCGCAGTCGGAGGAATTCCTCGACGCCTGTGACCGGCTCGGGCTACTGGTCTGGGAGGAAGCCCCCGGCTGGGGCTACATTGGCGACGCCGCCTGGCGGGAGCTCACCTACCGGGACGTCCGCGCGATGATCACCAGGGACCGCAACCACCCGTCGGTCGTCACCTGGGGCGTCCGGCTTAACGAGACGCGAGACGACCCGGCGTTCTACGCAGAGACTCAGGAGATCGCCAGGGCCCTCGACCGCTCACGGCCGACGGTGGGAGCGATGAACACCAGGCACCTGATCGGCGGGAACTACCAGCAGGATGTCTACGGGTTCAACGATTACTCCCATTACCGGCAAGACGGCGTCAAGATGCCGACGTTGCAGCCGCCCGACGACGGGCCAGGCAAGCCCTACATCATCAGCGAGACCATCGGCACGCTGTCCGGGCCGGCCCGGTTCTTCCGCCGCACCGACGACCAGGCCGTCCAGCAGGGGCAGGCGATCGCGCACGCGATCGTGCATGACATCGCCGCGTCCGACGACCGCTACAGCGGCGTGCTGGCCTGGTCCGGGTTCGACTACCCATCGGGCTCTGGCCGCAACCAGTACAAGGGCGTGAAGTACACCGGCGTCGCCGATTTGTTCCGGATACCCAAGCCCGGTGCCGCGATCTACCAGGCGCAGGTGAGCCCGGAGGTCACCCCGGTGATCGCTCCCGCCTTCTACTGGGACTTCGGCAAGGCCTCGCCCGCCACCCGGCTGGCCGAGGCGATGATCTGCTCGAACCTGGACTCCCTGAAGGTGCATGTCGGCGGGGAGTTGCTCGCGACCGTGCGGCCAGACCGTGCCCGCTACGGGAGCCTGGAGTACCCGCCCTCGTTCGTGGACTTCTCCGCCGTGGACGGCTCGGCCCAGCCGGAACTGCGGATCGACGGTTACCTTGGCGCGAAGCTTGTCGCCTCCCGCCTGCTGTCCGCGGACCACGCCGCCGACTACCTGTCGGCCCAGGCCGACGACAAGGAGATCGCCGGCGACGGGGTGGACGCCACCCGGGTCGTGCTCCGCGCGGTCGACCGCTACGGTGCGCCGCGCCCGTACGTGACGGGAAACGTCACGTTTGCGATCTCGGGCCCGCACGTCCTGATCGGCGAGGATCCGTTCGACTTCGCCCGCACCGGCGGTGCGGGGGCAATCTGGATCCGGTCGCTGCCCCGCTCGAGCGGGCTGGTCACGGTCCAGGCCAGCCACCCGACCCTGGGCCAGGCGCAGGTCACGATCGACGTCCTCACCCCCGGCTCGTCGCACAACATCCTGGACGCCATCCGGCACGACCCCGGTCACGCCGTCAGGAACGTCCGATGACCGGATGCTCAGGCGGCCCGGCGCTGGACCAGCCAGACGGTGGCCGCGATGAGCAGGGCGGACGCGGCCAGCAGCCAGCCGCCCTCGATCCACTGGAATGGCCACAGCCGGCTGGCCGGCTGGTAGCTGGTCCACTGCGTGTACCCGTGCTGAGCCAGGCACAGCGCCTGCTGCTGAGGGAATCCTCCGGCCAGCGGCTTGCCGCTTCCCGCGGCGAGGCAGGAGCCGAGCTGGTTGAAGACGCTGACGGGGGGATTGCCCGCGAAGGCGAACCGGCCGTCCCTGGTGAACCACTGGCTGATGATCCAGCCGGTGGCTGGCGGGTTCGGGCTGGTGGTGACGAGGGGGGTCAGGTAGTGCTGGCGCAGCAGCCCGGCGGTCGCGAAGGCGAGCCCCGCGTAGGCGGCCAGGGTCGCGACGATGGCGGGGACGACCCGGCGGATCGCCATGCCCGCCAGGGCGGCGATGGCGAAGGCGGCCAGCGTCCAGGCGGGGAACGTGACCTCGCGCAGCGGGAACAGGTCGGCGAACGGGGTGTTCTGGTAAAGGTCAGCGTCCTGGCCGCTGACCCCGAGGTACGGCTGGTAATACCAGGAGACCAGGACGCCAAGCGCGGCGGTCGCGGCGGCTAGGACCACCGGGAGCGTCACCAGCTTGGCCAGTGCCCACCGCCACCGGCCGAAGCCTTGCGTCCAGGCGAACCGGAAGGTGCCGGTCTCCAGCTCCCTGGCCAGCACCGGCGCCCCCGCGAATGCCCCGATCAGCGCGGGCACCGCCTGCAGCAGGACGCCTCCCGCCCCCTTGCTCCCCATGAACTTGTCCGGGGCGCTGCTGTCGAAGTTGGCGACAAGGTTCTGGCAGGCGGCCGAGCTTGCCGGGTGACAGGCGACCGCGGCGGCCCAGGCCTGGTGCAGTGGCGTGCCGGTGATCCACAAGGTCACCGCGAGTGCGCCGAGCGCCGCGGCCACGCCGGCCAGCGCGAGCCGGTGCTGGCGCCAGGTGACGCCGGCCATCCGCCGCCACGGCACCGGCCGCGGCCTGGCCTCGAGGTCCCGCGGGCTGGCCGCTACGACGTTCATCAGTGTCCTCCCGGGCGGAAAATCCTCATCGGTTCCGCCGCCCACTGTCCCCCGGCCGCGGCTCGGCTGTCAGCGCCCGCGCGGGCGAACCGGTTCATCCGCGAGGATGAACCGCGGTCGCCGCGCGGATGAGGCGCCGCATCCGTGCCCGCGCCGTAGCCTGGTCAGGTGGCAGATCCGGCGGTTCCCGCGCGCCTCCTCGACGATGCGGCGCTGCACGCCTCATCGGTGGTGGCCAACAACGCGATGAACCGGGAAAGGCAGCTGGCGGGGGTCAACAGCTACCAGCGGGAACTGGGGATAAGCCCGCGTGAGTTCCTGGTGGCCAGGGCCCGGGCCAGCGGCACCGCCGCCTGGCTGGACCTGTGCTGCGGGAGCGGGCGGGCGCTCATCCAGGCCGCGGACGCGCTGTGCCGTGACGGCCTCATCGGCCGGACGACGATCACCGGCGTGGACCTCGTCGACCACTTCGCCCCGGGGGCCGCGCTACCCGGACTTGAGCTAGTCTGCTCGCCCATCGACAGCTGGATGCCTGACCGGGACTTCGACCTCATCACCTGCGTCCACGGCCTGCACTACGTCGGGGACAAGCTCGGGGCGCTCACCCGGGCCGCCCGCTGGCTCACCCCGCGCGGGTGGCTCATCGCCGACCTGGACGCAGCTGAGGTCCGCACGCCCGACGGCCCCCGCAGGCTGGCATCGGCCCTGCGCGCCGCCGGGTTCAGCTACCAGTGGCAGCGCCGACGAGTCAGCCGGATCGGCCACCTGGATGTGACCCTGCCCTATCGCTACCTCGGCGCCGACGACCGGGCCGGTCCCGGGTACACCGGCCAGCCCGCCGTGGCCTCCTACTACGAGTGATCCTCGCTGACCTGGCCGTCGCGGACGTCGAGGCGGCGGGTCACCGAGACGGCCTGCAGCATGCGGCGATCGTGGGTGACGAGCAGGAACGTTCCCGGGTACTGAGCCAGCGCGGACTCCAGCTGCTCTATGGCCGGCAGGTCCAGGTGGTTGGTCGGCTCGTCGAGCACCAGCAGGTTGACCCCGCGGGCCTGCAGTAGCGCCAGCGCCGCGCGGGTCCGCTCCCCCGGTGACAGGCTCCGCGCCGGACGCAGCACATGGTCGGCCTTGAGGCCGTACTTAGCCAGCAGTGTCCTGATGTCGGGCCGGAGCAAGCCGGGAACCTGCGCGGCGAACGCCTCAAGCAACGGCATCTCGTCGCCGAACAGGGCGCGGGCCTGGTCGACCTCGCCGACATGAATTCCCGAGCCGAGGGAGGCCTGGCCCCGCGCCAGCGGCACCCGGCCAAGGAGCGCGCCGATGAGGGTGGACTTGCCTGACCCGTTCGGCCCGGTGATGGCGATCCGGTCGGCCCAGTTGACCTGCAGGCTGACCGGCCCCAGCTGGAAGCTGTCGCGGGCGACGACCGCGTCGCGCAAGGTGGCGGCCACGGTCCCCGAGCGGGGCGCGGCGGCGATCTCCATGCGCAGCTGCCATTCCTTGCGCGGCTCGTCGATGACCTCGAGCCGGTCAAGCATCCGCTCGGTGGCCTTCACCTTGCCTGCCAGCTTCTCCGAGCGGGCGACCTGCCGCTGCAGGATGTGCTTGTCGTTGTCGGTCGCCTTGGACCTGGCCTCCCGGACTCCCTTGTCGGCCCAGCCGACCTGGGTCCGCATCCGCTGCTGCAGCCCGGCCCTGGTGTCGGCGTACTCCTCGTAGGCGTCCCGGGCGTGCTGGCGCGCGATCTCCCGCTCCTCCAGGTAGGCCAGGTAGCCGCCGCCGAACAGGCGGACCTGCTGCTGGGCCAGGTCAAGCTCGAGCACCTGGTGCACGGTGCGCTCGAGGAAGGCCCGGTCGTGACTGACCAGCACGGTCCCGGCGCGCAGGCCGCCGACGAAGTCCTCGAGGGTCTCAAGGCCGGCGATGTCCAGGTCGTTGGTCGGCTCGTCGAGCAGGAAGATGTCGTAGCGGGACAGCAGCAACGCGGCCAGGTTGGCCCGGGCCGCCTGGCCGCCGGACAGGGCGGTCATCGGCCGGGCCAGGTCGACCCGCAGGCCAACGGTCGCGGCGGCCTGCTCGGACCGCTCGTCCAGGTCGGCGCCGCCCAGGGCCAGCCAGCGTTCCAGCGACTCGGCGTAGGCGTCGTCGGCCCCCGCCCGGCCGGCGGCCAGCGCTTCGGTGGCCTGGTCCAGGTCCCGCTGGGCCCGGGCTACCCCGGTGCGCCGGGCGATGAAGTCGCTGATCGTCTCCCCCGGCCGGCGCTCAGGCTCCTGCGGCAGGTAGCCGACGGTCGCCGCCGGCGGGCTGAGCGACACCGAGCCGCCCTCGGGGGGCTCAAGGCCGGCCAGGATGCGCAGCAGCGTGGACTTTCCCGCGCCGTTCGCGCCGACCAGGCCGGTCACCTCGCCGGGGGCGATGACCAGGTCAAGGCCGGCGAACAGGACCCGGCCCGCGTGCCCGGCGGTCAGGCCCTTGGCCGTCAAGATCGCGCTCACTCTCGACAGGGTAGCCAGGCGTCACGGCCCTCGCTAACGGTTAACCGCGTAGGCGGCCGGCCGCGGTACCGGATCGCTTGACGCGGGCGGACCGGGTGCCATAGTGTCTTACCACATTAAGACATTGGAGCATCGCGATGATCAAGTTCCGCGTGGAAGGCCGCTCGGGGGTGCCACCCTCCCAGCAGCTCGTGCAGCAGGTGCGGCAGGCATTGCGGATGGGCCTGCTGACCGTGGGCGACCAGCTGCCAAGCGTGCGGGAGGTGGTCTCGGCCACGGCGGTCAACCCGAACACCGTGCTCAAGGCCTACCGCGACCTAGAGCGCCAGGGCCTGGTCGAGGCGCGCGCCGGGCACGGCACCTTCGTGCGCGGCCGGCCGCCGGGCCCGCCGCCCGGCACGCACATGCGGCTGGCCCGCGCCATGGCGGCGTCCGTGCGGGAGGCCCGCGCCGCCGGGCTTGACGACGAGGCGATCGAGTCGCTGCTGCGGGTCGCGCTGCAAGCGACAACCGAGGAGGACATCGCATGACACCCGTGATCGAGACCCGCGGGCTGACCAAGCGCTACCGCCGGGTCACCGCGCTGAGCGACTGCACGATCAGCGTTCCTGAGGGCCGGATATCGGCGCTCGTCGGGCCGAATGGCGCGGGCAAGACAACGCTGCTGCGGCTGCTGGCCGGGCTGGCCGCGCCCACCGCGGGCCGGGCTGAGGTGCTGGGCGGCGTGCCGCGCCAGGACCCGGCCTACCTGGCGGAGATCGGCTTCCTGGCCCAGGAGATCCCGCTGTACCGGCGGATGACCACCCGCGACCATATCGGCATCGGCGCGCACCTCAACCCGCGCTGGGACGGTGAGTCGGTGCGGGCCCGGCTCGGCGACCTGAAGATACCGCTGGACCAGCCGGTGGGCACGCTGTCCGGGGGCCAGCGTGCCCAGGTCGCGCTGGCGCTCACGCTGGCCAAGCACCCGCGGGTCCTGCTACTCGACGAGCCGGTCGCGGCCCTTGACCCACTGGCCCGGCGGCATTTCCTGGCCACGCTGGCCGACGCGGTCGCCGAGGGCGGGCTGACCGTCATCTTGTCCTCGCATCTGGTCGCGGACATCGAGCGGACCTGCGACCACCTCATCCTGCTCGCGTCCTCCCGCGTGCAGCTCTGCGGGGACGTCGAAGGCCTGCTGGACGAGCACCGGCTGCTCGTCGGCCCGAGGAAGGACACGACGGCGATCGAACGGGACCACACCGTGGTGCAGATTGAGCGAACCGCCCGCCAGACCACCCTGCTCGTGCGGCGCAACGGGCCGATCGTCGGCCCCGAGTGGGAAGCCGTCGACGTCAGCCTGGAGGACCTGGTGCTCGGCTACATGGGCGCCGACGCGGACCCGGCCGTCGCCGAGCTGACCGCCGTAGGAGGCATGCGATGACGTGGGTCATCTGGCGCCAGTACCGCGTCACCGTCGCCATCGCGGGCGCTATCTTCGCCGCCTTCGCGGTCCTGCTCCTCATCACCGGCCTGCGGGACGCCGCGCGCTGGCACAGCGCGCTGGCCAGCTGCGGCAAGAGCCACACCTGCGGCAACCTCGCGCAGACCGTGTCGCTGGGCAGCGGCCCGATGGTCACGCTCACCATTCTCACCCTGACCGTTCCGATCGTGCTCGGAATGTTCTGGGGCGGCCCGGCCGTGGCCAGGGAACGGGAAACCGGGACCGTGCAGTACGCGTGGACGCAGTCCGTCACCCGGTGGCGCTGGCTATCGGTCAAGACCGGCTGGCTGCTGGCGGCGGGCGCGGTCTTCGGCGGCGCGGTTGCCGGGATCGTCACCTGGTGGTACGCGCCGGTGAACGCGCTCAACCAGGGCCAGTTCACGCCGGGCTACTTCGACATCCAGGGCATCGTCCCGATTGGGTACGCGGTGTTCGCGGTGGCGCTCGGGATCGCCGCCGGGGCGCTGATCGGCCGGTCGCTGCCGGCGCTCGCGGTGACCGCTGGCGTGTTCCTCGCCCTACGCCTAGCGGTTACGTACGGGCTGCGGGTGCACTTCCTGCCCGCGGTCACGACCGTCTACAGCGTGACCGCGAACCTGCCACTGAAGGGGGCGACCTGGCACCTGGAGCAGGGAGTGGTGCTGCCCGGAGGGCAGTTCGCCACCGGCCTGAGCGTTGGCCCCGGGTACGTAATCTCGGGTCCTGGCGGGCCCCAGGTTCCGGCCGCCTGCCAGGCCACTAGCCAGATAAGCGCTACCCTCAGCTGCATGGCGCGCCTTGGCTACCACTCGTTCGCGACCTACCAGCCGGGCTACCGGTTCTGGCCATTCCAGTTCATGGAGACCGGCCTGTTCGTGGCGCTCGCCGCCGCCGCGATCGCGGTCACGTTCCTCGTCGTCCGCAGGAGGGACGCCTAGCCCGGCCGGCCCGCTAGCCGTAGAGCAGTGGCCCCAGCCGGCCGAGCGGCTCCACCAGCTCGGTCTCCTCATACGACAGGTGGGAAAGCAGCAAGTCGGTCAGCAGGTCCACCGCCGATCGCAGCCGCGGCAGGCCGGCCTCAGGCGAGGTGACCAGCGTGACGAGCGCTTCGTCGACCCGCTCGAGCACGCCGGCGATCACGAGGTGCTCGGCGTGCAGCCGGCCGGTCACCGGGGTCAGCCGCTCGTCCAGCTGGGAAAGGCCGGGGAACAACGCCTGGGATTCCAGCGTGTGGTGCAGCCCGACCAGGCGGCAGTAGCTTTCGCAGTAGGCGCCGACGGTCCACTGGTTCTGCCGCATGGTCAGCTTGGCGATCTCGGACCGCGCCGCGGCGGGATCCAGGTGGCCCGCCGCGACCTGGTCGATCATGTCCCGCAGCTGGCCCAGCTCACCGCGCAGGTGGTCATGCACCGCGATCAGCTCGCCGGCGACGGCCCGGCCGGCCGGACTGTAAACCGCGTCGGGCGCGGGCGCGGGGCCGTGCGGGCGCTGCGACTCGTCCCACAGCCGCTCGGCGCTGAGCCGCGCCCCGGTGTCGGGGGTGGGCTGGACTCCCAGGGCGGCAGGTGGGGACGGGGGGATGGGCCCGTTATGGCTTATGGTTTCCGGGGTGGCTCGCGGGGCGGCCGGGGCGGGGGTGCGGGCGCCCCGCTCGGCGGCGACCAGCTCGCGGACGGCCGGGGCGACCTCGGCGGCGAAGCGGTCGATTATGGCCGTGTCGCTGGCCATGAGGACGAAGCCGCTGATCCCTTCCTGCAGTGCCAGCTCGGCGAGCTGCTCGGCCCACGCCTTCGGCGGGCCTTGCAGGAACTCCGTGCCCGCGCCTTCGAAGGAGCCGCCGATGTTGTACAGCCGCCGCACGTCCGCCGGCGAGCGGCCAGCGTCGAGGGCGGCCGCGTCGATGACCGCGTTCATCGCGGCGAGCCGCTCCGGCGGCGCGTAGGGCGAGCTTGGCAGCCACCCGTCGGCCAGCTCGCCGGTCAGCCGCAGCATCCGCTCCTTGTACGATCCCACCCAGATCCCGGCGTCGTGCACGGGGAACGGGCCGGGCTTCGCGCCGTGCAGTGCGTAGTGCTCACCGTCCACCGAAGCGGCGCGGCCGGGTGTCCACAGCGCGCGGATCACCCCGATCGCCTCGCGCAGGGCCGCGATCGACTCACCGGCCGTCCGCCGCGGGCCGCCCATCGCCGCGATCGGGTCCCACAGCGCCCCCGCGCCGAGGCCGAGCTCGGCTCGGCCGCCGGACAGGATGTCCAGCGTCGCGACCTGCCGCGCGAGCAGGGCCGGCGGGCGCAGCGGCAGGTTGGCGACGTTGGGGAACACGCGTACCCGCGACGTCGTGGCCGCGATCGCCGTCAGCAGCGTCCAGGTCTCGAGGAACTGCGGGTTGTACGGGTGGTCCTGCGCGCTGACCAGGTCAAGGCCGGCCTCGTCCGCGCGGTGGGCCAGCGCGAGCACCGCCTCCGCCTGCCGGGCCGCCGGCGGCACGAACACCCCGAACAGCAGGTCATGACCGTAATCAGGCACGCCACTCACCTCAAATCGTCTGTATGACAGATTATATATCAGACAGACCTTCTGTCGCCCAGCGCGTCGTAGGATGGTGGGATGAGCGCGACACCGGCATCACCGGCCGGCCGGCTGGCCGACGATCTCGGCTGGGGTCTTGCCGTGGTGTTCCGCGGGTTCGTGAAGGCCGCCGACGCGGTGACCGAGGGGCTGCCCGGCGGGCACCGCGGCTACCAGGTGCTGTCGG
>Ga0335072_10002967_pt1 | contig 25896 bp, 18 predicted proteins | sample Lox_Sample_21_FD_206725 | JGI IMG/M metagenome (GOLD analysis project Ga0335072, IMG submission 206725) | Soil microbial communities from Loxahatchee National Wildlife Refuge, Florida, United States - Lox_Sample_2.1 | ecosystem: Environmental > Terrestrial > Soil > Wetlands | place: USA...
TGCGTCCGGCGAACGCTTCCGCTTATTCGCCAATCTCGGTGCGCAGCGATCCCAGCGGCAAGTTCAAAGTTACTGTGCCTGGTCCGGGCGATTATCTGTTCGATGTGGAGCGGACCGGCTTTTACGCCGTGAAAGATCATGCGGTCCATATCGAGGGTTCCCAGGAACTGACTTTGCAGATCAATGCCGTGCGCGAGGTGTTCCAGTCTGAAAATGTCAACGCCACCACCTCGCCGGTGGACGTGGATCAACCCCCCACCGAGGAGCGTCTGAGCGGCACCGAAGTCAACGATATGCCGTTCGCCAACAGCCACAGCTTGCGCAGTTCGATGCAACTGATGCCGCAGGTTTTAAGCGACACTACCGGCCAGTTGCACTTCGCCGGCTCACAGGAGAACCAGGTGCTGTACCTGCTGAACGGATTCGACATCACCAATCCGATCAGCGGACAATTCCAAACCACTCTCGCGGTAGAAGGAATTCGCTCCCTGGATCTTTCCTCGGGATTGCCTTCGGCGGAGTACGGCAGAGGCACGGCCGGCGTGCTGAACGTCAATACGCAGAACGGCTCGGACGCATTTCATTACACGGCCACCGACTTCATTCCGGGAGTGAACATCCAGCAGGGCCTGCATCTCGGCAACTGGTATCCGCGATTCGGCGTTTCCGGCCCGATCGTGAAAGGCAGGGCCTGGTTCTCCGATACGTTGGATTCGGAATATACCGAAACCCTGGTAACGGGGCTTCCGGCGGGCCAAAACACGCGCAGCGGGTGGGCCGGCAGCAATCTGCTGCATACGCAGGTGAATCTGACCCCCAAAAATATCCTGTCGGGCGACTTTCTGGTGAACGTAAGCAACCAGGGTCGCGTCGGCCTTGCGCCTCTCGATCCGGTCTCCACCACGTCTAACGTCCACAGCACCTTCTACGTGGGCAGCGTGCAGGACCAGGTATATTTTGGCCACGGCTTGCTGGTGAATTTCGGCTATGCGCATCAGGACTATGAGCTGACCCAGACGCCGCAGGGCGACAGCCTGTTTTTGTTTTCGCCGGAAGGCAACACCGGCAATTACTATGTGAACGCCAGCCAGACCGCCGTCCGCGATCAGGGGCTGGTGCACGCTTACTTGCCGAAATTCTCGCTGGCGGGGACGCACCAACTGGAAGCAGGCGGCGATGCCGACGGGCTGCACTACCACGCCAACGACCGCAATACCGGCTACGAGGTGCTCGGACTGAATGGCGAGTTGCTTTCCGGCACGAGATTCGGTCCGCCGGCGTTGTTTCGAGTTCGCGACGTGGAACTAGCGTCCTATTTGATCGACACATGGCGCGTTTCGAAGAATCTGCAATTCGTTCTGGGAATCCGCGACGATCACGACCAGAAGATCCACGCCTCGGCCTGGTCTCCGCGGCTGGCGGGGTCCTGGTCGCCGCTCAAAAACGGGCACACGAAAGTCTCCGGGGGCTATGCCATCACGCACGATGCAGTGACCATGAATCTGCTGGGCCGGCCGCTCGATCAGACGGCGCTTACCACCACTTATCTGAGTGGCGGCGTGCCCGCGGGCCCCCCGGCAGCCACCGTATTCAGCATTCCGAACACTTCGCTGCTTCTGCCGCGGGCCGGCAATTGGAACGCCGGAGTGGATCAACAGATCTCGCCGCATTTCTTTGTCACCGCGAACTACCTGCGCCGTCGCGGCACCGACGGGTTCGTATTCGTGAACCCGCTGGCGCCGGATGCGCCGCCATCGCTCCTGCCGGTTCCCGGGGGCGCGGCGGGCGGCGATTATCAACTCACCAATCTGCGCCGGGACGACTACGATTCCATCTCGGTTTCGGTTCACCAGACATTTTCCGGGCAATTCGAATGGATGTTGTCCTATACCCACTCGCGGGCCGTCTCAAATGTCCTGGTGGACCCCAATACGCCCCAGCCGCTCGCCATGCTCAGCAGCTTTGTTCCTCTGCCGTGGAACGTGCCCGATCGCGTATTAGGGTGGGCCTACGTTCCGTTGCCTTGGAAGAATTGGGCGGTATCTACGTTAGCCGATATGCGGAGCGGTTACCCGTTTTCGGTGCGCGACCAGGGCGGCGCCGTCATCGGGCAGGTGGATTCCTACCGCTATCCGCTGAATTTCGATTTGAACATTGCCATCGAGCGCATGGTCACATTCCACGGCTACCGTTTCGCGCTACGGGTCGGGGTAGACAATCTTACGGGACAGGCTAACCCGACAGCCGTGAACAACGTCTTCGGTGCGCCGCAGTATTTGCAGTTCCTGGGGGACGAGGGCCGCCATTTTGTAATTCGTGTTCGCTTTTTCGGTCGTGCGGGCTCGCGCACCTGATCGAGCCAGCTCTTTTATCACTTCCTTATAAAGTTCTTACGCCTTCCAGATTGCTGGAAATCTATACTGGTGGCCTGTCCCGGTGACTGAAATCCAGAGCCACGCACCGGGCCGCGGGATGAGAGGCGAAAATATGCCGAGTGTGGCCTTTCCGGGGCTGGCCCTGGCTGCTTGTGCCCTTTTTATCTGGCAGTGGGCGCGCGGCAAAAACCGGCGCGAGTCTGCCGGGCATAAATTCCGTCTCCTGGCCGATCTCTTGCCCATCCCCGTTCTTATGGTGGACGAACGTGGAGTCGTCCTGTTCGCCAATCGGGCAGCGGGCGATCTTCTCGGTTGTGAAGAACTGGCCGGCAGTTCGATCAGCGCATTCTCCGCCGATTTGCATCACCTCTTCCATCGTGAGGGAGGGCCGGGGGCGGATGGTTCGGTCACTGGTCTAAGCGCGAGGGGCAAGCAGGGAATGTTCTCGGCGAATGTCCGGTATGCAGCCGTCTGCGAGGGCAGATCCCACAAGACCCTGCTGGTGTTTTTGGAGACGGCGAGAGAGTCGCACGATGCCCTTCCGCTCAGTCCCCGCGAGGGAGATGTGCTCTATTTCGTGGCGCAAGGGCTGTCGAACAAAGAGATCGCCGCCCGCATGGAAATGTCCGAGAGCCGCATCAAAGGGACCCTGCAGCAGTTGTTCGGCCGGCTGAATGTGCGCACCCGGTCGCAACTGGTGCGGATCGCATACGAGCGCTACCAAAACGTCCTCGAGGAGCCGCGGCATCCCGCCTGGCATCCCCGGATGGTGAACGCGCGGCGCAGGCGGGAGGATCGTGCGGGAAGCGTTATCCTAATGAACAGGCGCGGAAATTGAGAGACGAACTCAGAGGTGTGATGTGACCAAAGCGGAAGTGCGCGCGCTCATCGAGGAAATCGGGATTGTGCCCGCGGTGCGCGTCGCCGGGCGCGAGCTCGCCTGCTTCGCCGCGAACGCCGTCTACCATGGCGGCATACCGGTCGCCGAGATTACCATGACGGTGCCGGATGCGCTCGGAGTGATTGCCGAATTGCGCACCTCACACCCGGACATGGTGGTTGGCGCCGGAACCGTGCTCGATGCCGCAACCGCTAAAAAGTGCCTGGATGCCGGCGCTCTCTTTCTCACCAGCCCGGGATTCCTTCCCGAAGTAGTGGAGGTAGCGATCCGGCACGGAGTAGCGGTTTTCCCGGGGGCCTTATCGCCCAGCGAGGTGATCGCCGCATGGAACGCCGGCTCGGACTTCGTCAAGATCTTCCCATGCGATCCGGTGGGAAGCTATCACTACATCCGGACATTGAAGGCGCCGCTGCCTCAGATCCTGTTGATCGCTTCCGGCGGTGTCACGCAGCACACCGCCTCCGATTTCATTGCCGCCGGCGCCAGCGCGCTCGGCATCGGCACCGAACTCATTCCCGCGGAAGCGCTCCAAAAGCGGAAAGAGACGCAAATTCACGAACTGGCGCGGCGATTTCTCGGCATGGTGAAAGAAGCCCGCGCGAAAGCAAACCACGTCATATGAAAGACACACGATTGGCAGTTTTTTTGACGGTGCTGGCTGCCGCACCGGTCTTTGGCGCGGAGGGCCGGACCCTGGTGCACATCAGCAGCACGCAGAACGTGCCTTTTCAGGCAGGTGGCACCATCCGCGTGAATCACTCGTTCGGCGAATTGTGGATCCAAGGCTGGGACCGCCCGGACGTGGAGATTACGGTAACGAAATCTCCTGATGAATTGTACGGCGAAAAAGACAAGGCGAAGGCCGGCGCGCTTGCCGATAGAGTCAAGGTCACGGCCGATCGCGCGTCGAACGGCGATCTCGTCATCTCCACCGATGTAAGCCGCTATCCGAAGTGGCTTCACCCGTTCAGCTTCACGGGGGATGTCATGATGCAATACCGGATTCGTGTGCCGCGAGAGGCCAAGTTGGTCGTCCACCACAAAGATGGCGAAGTGCTGGTGAGCGACATGATGAGCGATATCGAGGCCACGGGGCGCGCCGGCGATATCGTGGTTCTCCTGCCGCAAACCGGCAAGTATGCCATTGACGCCAGGAGCAGGGTGGGGACGCTATCCTCGGATTTCGAAGGCACTTTCCACCACGGCGCGTGGAGCAGCGATTTTCATCGCGCCGATCCCGCGCCGGCGCACCGCGTTTATCTGAGGGAGGGTATCGGCGGCATCGAGATCATGGGCTCGCCGGCGGAGGCGATCACGCCGGCAGGCGTTGGGACTCCTCTTTATGCCGGCGTGTCGAAAGTCTTGGCGAGAGCGAGGGCCTTCTGATATCGTTCCTTGGCCTTTGCCGGTTCGTAACTCAGGACCGCCGCCACTAAACTCCCGGAAATCAGTTTCTGAGCGCTGTACTGGGGCGGCGGTGTGTGGGGAGCGTTCGGCGGGGCCAAACTGCCCCCGCTCATAAAAACAGCCAGGGCCGCCAGTTTCGAAGCATCCGACTTTTTGGCATTGTCCGCAGCTTTCTTGGCGGCAAATCGCGTCTCGTCGCCGGGAGCCTTCACCCACGCATCGACGGCGTCCAGGGTCTCGTCCTTCTGCTGCTTGCTTTCCGGCGAGCGCAGTTCCTTGATACTGGCGCTGGCCCACTTGATGCCCGCATCCGTTGGCATTTTATATGCCTGAAACTTGATGGCATCCTGGTGTAACTCCTGCTTCTGCAGGTTTTCAAGGTAAGACCCCGGCGTGGAATCCTCCTGCGCCAGTGCCTTCGCCGGGTCGCTCACACCGGCGGTTTCGCTCAGTTCCTTAACGGTCATATTAGCCACAGTTGATCATGGTGATGCCACCGCTCAGATCGAGCATGGCGTCGCCCGATACTTCCACGATGGCGTCGCCCGAGATGCTGATCATGGTAGACGAGATTTCGATTGCCGCCGGCGTAATCGTGATGCTGCTGGCGCCGACGGTGAGAGTGATGGACTGCATGGCTTCCATGGAGATGGAGCCCAGATCGCAGTTTACGCTGACATTGCCCATATCGAGCTGCGTGGATTGATTTCCCATGTTCAGCGTGATCGACTGGTTCCCCATGTTGAGCGTGGTCGATTGATCGCCCATTTTGATGGTGGTCGTCTGGTTGCCCTGGTCGACCTCGATGCTCTGATTGCCGGTTTGGACCGTGGTGGAGTGATTGCCCTGCGTGATGGTGATGCTGGTGTCTTTAACGATGGTCTCGGTGTGCTTGCCGTCCACGTTAATGGTGCGATCGTTCATGACGTGCTGGGTGTCGTCGTGCTCCACCGTGGTCTTCATGTCTTTTTGCGCCCAGATATCGATGAACTCGTTGTCGGTCTTGTCCTCGAACTGGATGCGATTGAAATTGTCGGTGCCGCCTCCCTTGCTGCTGCGCGTCAGGATGCCGGACTGAGTCTGATTATCGGGTAAGGTCCAGGGCGGCATCTGGTCGGCGTTGTAAACGCGCCCGACAATAATGGGCCGATCCGGGTCGCCTTCGAGGAAATCCACCAGAACTTCCTGACCGACGCGCGGGATCGTCATCCAGCCCCAGTTCTTGCCGGCCCAAACCTGCGAAACGCGAACCCAGCAGGAGCTGTCTTCGTTCTTCTTGCCCACGCGGTCCCAATAAAACTGCACCTTCACGCGGCCGTACTTATCGACCCAGATTTCCTCGCCGGATTTCCCTACGACTAAAGCCGGCTGCAAGCCATGCACCGTCGGCCGCGGCGTATCGCGAGGCGGCCGGTAGGGCACGGTCTTCGGAATGGCCGTGAAACTGTTCTTGTAATAATGGGCCTTCTCCGAGTTCTGGCGATAAGTGGAGTCCCAGGCCTCGTGCACCACGGATGTCAGGAAGTAGTCCTGGTTGGTATCTTTGCGGAAATGCTTTTCCAGCTTGAAGTTCACTCCCGCCCGGAACGCGCGGCAGCGGCTGGTGCCGTTCACCACGAATTGAAGCGCCTCGCGCTCCTCCAGGCGGATGCGGACATAGCGGTCGCCGTCGTCCTTGGTAGTGTACTCGCCGGGGTAATCGTAGACCTCTTCGTTATTGCCGGAGAGGTTGGACATCAGGCTCAATTTGGGCGTCTCAAAATAATAGTCGGTACATGCGGCCTTGCCGGAATATGCAGTCTCGATGCGTTCGAGCGATGCCACACCCTCCTTGCCCTTCCCCACCCAGCCATCGCCGCTGAAAGAGTATTCGGCGGATTCCTGGCCGGGACACGTCTGCAGAATAGAGCTCTTATCGGCGAATACGATGGTGTGCTTGGTATCGGTGTGTTCGAAGAAGTAGAAAATACCTTCTTCTTCGAGCAGGCGCGAGATGAAGGTCAAACTGCTTTCGCGGTACTGGACGCAATATTCGCGCGTGGGATAAGAACCATTCAGGCGGAAGGAGTAATCCGATACTCCCTTGTCGCCCAGAATCTTTTCGACGATCGCCTGTACCGTCATATTCTGGAAGATCTTGCAGTCGGAATCGAGCGCCAGGAACCAGAACTTAGGGACCATGACAGCTTCGTAAATGGCAAGCTCGTCGTCGGGATTGCTAAGCCCGGATTTACCGGTTTTGCCCTTGGTGTCGGCACCGGCTTTCGACTGCGTAATGCTGGCGAAGATTCCGTTAAAGTAGCGCTCGGTGCTATCGGCCATGATGATGGTTATGGTGGCCGAGGTCCGCAGCAGGCTCTTGATATTGATGGAATCGTCCGAGGACAAGAGAGTAAGTTTGAATTCGAAGGGCTGAGAGAGAATCTCAGGCCCCGCGAATCGCTCCAAGACCAGCTTCGTCTCTCCGAGCGTGGTTTTGATCTTTAAGAGGCGATCTGTCTGCTTGACTGTAAGGGTTGGTCCCGATGCCATAGGCTCATCCTCCGAGAGAAGACTCAAAAGGCGCCGCTTGCTTGCGGCCGCGGCTCCGGGAGTGAATGAGCCGCGCGCGCCGGCAAGCGGGCGCCGTTTTCCATGCGGCCACGGCGTTAATCGCCGTGCGCGGCGGATTGGCCCGCCTGAGAATAGACGAAGGAACCGTTCTCCCCGATGCCCACGTGAATGGAGGAGGGTTTGTTTCCTTCCGCAAAGGCTGTCAGCAATGTGCGGGATATATCCGGCAGAAGCGTGTTGGTCAGGATGTTATCCACGTTGCGCGCACCGCTTTCCACTTCCGTGCAGCGCTTCGCTACTTCGTCGATCAGCGTGGAATCGTAAGTCAGCGCGAGCTTGTGGGTCTCTTGCAGCCGGCGCTGAATCTTCCCGAGTTTCAGGATAATAATTTTCTTCATCGCTTCATCCTGAATGGGGTAATACGGAGTAATTACCAACCGCCCCAGAAACGCCGGCTTGAAAGTCTTGTCCAGCTCAGGCTTCAGCGCTTTGACCAGACCCTCGGGGCTGGGGGCGGTATCGGGATCGGCGCACAGTTTCGCCATGGTAGCGGTGCCTGCATTCGATGTCAGGATGATGATGGTGTTTTTGAAATCGATGCTGCGGCCTTCCCCGTCTTCCATGTTGCCCTTGTCGAACACTTGGAAGAACAGTTCCAGCACGTCGGGATGCGCCTTTTCCACTTCATCGAGCAGCACCACCGAATACGGACGGCGGCGCACCGCTTCCGTGAGGACTCCGCCTTCTCCGTAACCCACGTATCCGGGAGGCGAACCCTTCAGCGTGGACACCGTGTGCGCTTCCTGGAACTCCGACATGTTGATGGTGATGACGTTCTTTTCACCGCCGTAAAGCAGGTCGGAGAGCGCCAGCGCCGTTTCGGTCTTACCGACGCCGCTCGGTCCTACGAGCAGGAACACCCCCACGGGTTTGTTGGGGTCGTCGAGGGAGGCGCGCGAGGTGCGAATGCGCTGCGCGATGGCGGCGATGGCGTATTCCTGACCGATGACGCGCTTGTGCATGTGGTCTTCCAGGTGGAGTACGATCCCGACTTCGTCTTTCAACATTTTGCCGACCGGGATTCCGGTCCAGCCGGAAACCACTTCGCCGATAATCTGCTGATCGACGCACACCCGAATGAGCGGAGTTTCGCCCTGCAAGGTTTCGAGATCGGTATTCAGCTTGGCCAGTTCCTCGCGGAGTTTGGCCGCTTCCCCGGAGCCGTTGGAGCCGCCCGCGGCGTGCGCTTGTTCCAGCTTGCCGCGGATTTCGCGGATCTGGTTGACCAGCGCGATTTCCTTGTCGTAGCGGGCCTGAAGACCGGCCAGGTGCTCCTCCGTAGTTGCCTTTTGTGCGGCGAGTTCCCCGAGACGCTCGCTGTGGTCGGCGCCCAGAGCGGCTTCGCGCTCGAGCACGCGGGTCTGGACCGCGATATCGTCGAGCGTGCGCTTGGCGTCTTCGATCGGCGGAGGAATGGTGTTCTGGCCCAGCGCCAGCCGCGCGCAGGTGGTATCGAGTACGCTCACGGCCTTATCCGGCAACTGGCGGTCGGGAAGATAACGGTTCGAGAGCTTCACCGCGGCGGCCAGCCCTTCGTCGAGGATGCGCACGTTGTGATGCTTTTCGAGTACCGGAATCAGGCCCCGAAGCATCAGCTCGCATTGTTTCTCGCCAGGCTCCTCCACTTTCACCAGTTGGAACCGGCGTGCGAGGGCGGGATCTTTTTCGAAATACTTCTTGTATTCCGACCACGTAGTCGCGGCCACGGTACGCAACTCGCCGCGAGCCAGCGCCGGTTTCAGCAGGTTGGCGGCATCGCCCTGGCCTTCCGCGCCGCCGGCCCCGATCATGGTGTGCGCTTCGTCGATGAACAGGATAATCGGCGTGGGCGAGGATTTCACTTCGTTGATCAGGCTCTTCAGGCGATTTTCGAATTCGCCTTTGATCCCCGCGCCGGCTTGCAGCAGAGCCAGGTCGAGCGTATGCAGTTGGACCTTCTTGAGCGGCTCCGGCACGTCGCCGGCGGCGATCCGCAAGGCGAAGCCTTCCACCACGGCGGTCTTGCCGACGCCGGCTTCGCCCACCAGGATGGGGTTGTTCTGGCGGCGGCGCGTGAGGATATCCACCACCTGCCGGATCTCGAAATCGCGGCCGAGGACGGGGTCGATCTTCCCCTTGCGGGCGTTTTCCGTGAGGTTCACGGTGTACTGATCCAGGTTCGGGGTTTTGCCGCCGGCCTTTGGCTTCTGTCCTTCCGCGGCGCTCTCGGCCGCGGCAGCCTGCTCGACTTCTTCTTCGGATTGCGCCACGATGGCGGCAAAATCCTTCTTAAGGGCATCGGCGTTGATCTTCTGGAATTCCTTGCTCGATGCCGTGATCTCGCGAGTCAGGTCGTCCACGGTGGCGAGCGCCAGAATGCAGTAGCCGGTGCGAACCGAATCGTCGTTGAATTCGAGCGAACCGATGGTCCACGCTTCCTTCAACATCTTCAGTACGTTTTCGCTGATCGCCGGATTGCGTGCGCTGCCCGATTTCAGCTTGTCCAGCGCGCGGTTCAACTCCGAGGAGAGGCGGGATTTGTCGATTCCGAAATGCCGCGCGATCAACGCAAAATCCGCGCCGCTCGCGTCGAGGAGCTTCATCAGAAAGTGCTCCGTCTCCACGTTGTAGTGGGTGCGAGCGAGGCACAATCCCGCCGCCCCTTCGAGTGCGTTGCGGGTGGTTGAATTCAATTTGCCGATTACGGCACGCAAGTTAGTTGCCATGTTTAGTCTCCCAGTAAAAGAATTGTATCGCCCGGGTTGCGGTTGAAGTCGTTGGCCGACTTCAGCCACGTGAGCCATCCCAGGTACAAGGAATCCCCGGCTTGAGGACGCAGTTCGAACTGCGGAACGTCCTCGCGCTTCAAAATCAGTTGAACTTCAAATTCCAGATCGTATCCGCAAAAACTGCGCACAATCGCCTTCAATTCCCGCCAGGCGCTTCCGGTGGGAAGGAATTCGCGATATCGCGCCGCAGTGAGCGGACCGAGTTTGATCCGCATGCGCGAGCCCTGGTCCCAGATTTCGTCCCCTACCACGGCTCCCATGCCGAGAGCGGTGGATTCCACGATATCGCCGCCGAACTCGCAGCAGTCGGGATCGTCCAGGCCGCGCCAGGTTCCGATGAAGGGCTCGAGCTCGACCGGAGCGTCGAAGTAATCGGCCAGCACGGATTCGAGTCCGAGGGCCGACTTTGGAATCAGGCCGAAGAGTCCGCAGTAGTATATGAAAGCTTCGTCCACCACCGGCTGCCGGCCGCGGATGCCCTTGGTGCCGAATCCGACCATGGCGTACAGGCAAGCCGTCACTGGGTCGCTGCGATCGCGCTCGTATGCCACGGTGAAGTGGTTTTTTTCCCACGCCTGATAGAAAAACGAAGTCAGGCGGTGGTTGAAGATGTTGAGGAACGCCAGCATGGCGCGATCGTGGGCGCGCACGCGAGAGGCGATCAATTCGGTCACGTAATTCGGCAGCGCACCCAGCGGGCCGATGAGACCCATGAAATTGACCACCATTTCGGGTTGCGAATTCTGGCCTTCTTTCAACTCGTGAATGGCGCTGGCGGGAAAATACAGAATCGGGTGGGCGCCGATTCGCACCACTTCGTTGTTTGGATGACTATGCCGGCCCACCGGCGATTTTGCCGGCTGGAGCCAGCCGAGAATGCGCACGGCTTGAAAGAAGTCGAACGAGCAGGGATCGCCAAAGAGCAGGTCGCGGACCTTCTCGAGCGCCACGCTGGAATTTTCCAGCGCTACATCAGGATTTTCTGTCCCGCTCGCGGGGGCCATTGCTTTAGAACTCTCTTTCGTTGCCGGGTCTTCACCACCAGTTGGCTGAAGCTGTTCATGGAAGTATACAACCCCAGGAAGACGTCCATCACCGCGGCAAACGTGTAGGCGCCGACGCCGGCGAATTGCTCCTCGTCGAGCTCGATTTCCACCCGGGTGCCGCGGGCAAAACTGACGCCATGGATGGAAGTGAGGCGCGCGAAGTGCGGTTCGCTGCGCAGCTTCAGGATGCCGTCGATCTGCTTTTCTGCGGATGGCGACCCGGTGAAGTTGTGCAGGCGCAGAATCTCCCGGAATGCGTCTTCCCCTTCGGAAATCAGTGACAGATAATTCAGCGACAGCTTGGAAACCAGGCGCCAAAGCAGTCCGTGCTGTTGCGGCGGCTGCAGTGCCTCCGTAGGCTTGGTGAGAGACACGATGCGCGTAATCGGACCGCCGGTCCCTAACTGAAAATCGCCCTCCTCATTTCCGAAGGGCAGGCGCGACGGCAACTCTCCGTTGGTGCAGGTGAGCCGCATGGTCACAGTGTCGCGGTCGGGTGTCTTTTTCGCGCCGCTCAGGTCCACGAACGTGATGTACACGTCGGACGCTTTGTTGGTCCGCCAGCTGGAGAGCTTGCGGGTGCTGTGCCAGAAAGTCTGTGTCGGTTCGCCGTGCAGGGAATGGCGATGCGAATAGAACGGTTGATACTCCACCGTTTCGGTCGATCCGCTCATCACGCCGGTGACTTCGTCGATGGAAAAAATGTCCAGCGCCTCCTCGCGGCGCGCGTCCGGAACAATGCGGTATTCGAAGCGCTTCTGCTCCATCAGGATGGGTTCGGCCACCTGCTCGAAGAGATTCACCGCCGGGCAGCAGCCCAGTGCGAAAGTGCTCTTGGCGATGCCCAGTTCAAGCGATTGCCGGCGGTCGCTGCGCTCGAAGTCGGAGAGGAAAAACAGGAGTTCGATTTTTTCGCCGAATCCCGCGGCCGAGAGCTGTTCAAAGCCGGAGATATCGATGAAGTTAAATTTTTCCGGAAAAGAGAAATACTCCTGAAGCAGGCGATAGCCCCAAAAACTGCGCCGGGGGAAGGGAAACAGCCCTTCATCGGGCTTGAACCCCACCTGCCGGAGCGAGCCTGGCGGAAAGGCCACGGTCTTTTTGGCGGGCGCGGCCAGATCGCGCGCCACAATCTGCACGCAGTTATTGCAGAGCAGTTCGATCAGGCCGCCAATGACCGTCCCGTCGCCTTGCAGGAACAGGCGCAGCGTCTTGAGATCGAGCTTGCCGAAGCTGACGTCCTGAAAACAATTGAGCTCCAGCCGGATGACCGCCGAAGCTCCGGTGGAGGCTACCGGCGGCTGAAGACGGTCGGCGGAGCGCCAGTCGGCGGATTTTACTTCGATCGGCCACAACGTGGTGTCGTAGCAGGTCTGGAATTTGCAGGGCGTGCCGGCGACCGGCGGGGAATAAAGCAGCGACCCCCGCGGGATGGGCAATCCGCTCATGAGCTTTCCCTGCTCGGCATCGAGATGGAATTGCACCACCGATGCCGAAGGGATGGGGCGAAGATAATACGGATAGAGCACCGAGAGCAGCGCTTCGACCACTTCCGGGAATTCGTCGTCGATCTTGGTGTAAATGCGAGCCGCCAGGAAGGCAAAGCCTTCCAGAAGGCGTTCTACGTGCGGATCTTCGCACTTACCCGCCTCGAGCAGAAGACGGCCCGCTACTTTGGGGTACTTGTTGGCGAATTCCGCGCCAAGATATCGCAGGTAAGTCAATTCCTGCGAATAATGGAAGAGCAGTTCGTCGCGCACGGCTAGAGTCCTGGGCCTTCCGTACACTCGTTGGGCAGCCAAACATCCCGAAAGCCGCCTGAAAGGCGGCTCCAGGCAGGATTTCCGGTCCCACGAGCGAAGCACAGCTCTGAACGAGCGGCCATCTTATGTTTCCTTGACGCTGTACGCGCCCTTGTTGACCTCGAGGACCGTGTCGAAGGAGATGCGTTCGGGAGCCGGGTCGATCAGGAGCATCGCTTCCACATGGAACGTGAGGGCCTGCTGTGTCGGTTGGTAGGGGTCCCGGCTGGTGACGCGGGCGTGAGCCAGGCGCGGTTCAAAGGTTTCGATGGATTCCTCGAGGGCGCGCGTCAGTTTCTGTTCGTCGCCCGGGTTTTGCAGCGAAATGCTGGCGATATCGGGCAGCCCGAAGAACAAAACAGTGTTGTGCACCTCGTCGCAATATTCCGGCACCTCGATGGGCATGCGGGTGGTATTGAGCAGCCATTCGAGGTCGCGCTTGACCGACAGGCGGAATTGCCGCAACGATTCCGGACGGCTCATGGGCGCTTCCTGGCGGTTCAGCGGATCCAGGTCGATCAATCGGTCCAACAGACCTTGCTGGATATTCTTGGTGAACTGTGGTTTGGCCATATCAAACCGAGCAGTTCACGGCGCGCACAGGATCCAGCTTGCAGATCCGCGTGTACAACTGCGTTCTCCTTTCTTCGTCCGCCGAAGTCAGGCAGTGCATCAACAACTCCAGCGGGTAGGCGATGGCCTCGCCCGGTTCCCATTCTTCCAGACGGCGGGCTTCGATTTCGCTGGCCAAATCGTCGAGCAGCGGCTGCGCGACTTTGCCTTTGCCCGCGGCCATCAGCAGGTGCGCCAGTTGGGTGCGGCGGCGGAAACGCTGCCGCCCGCAGCGCTCGGTGGCGAGAATGGCGGTGATGGTGCCAATTCCTTCGGCGATGCGGCCGTCGCGGACCGCCGCAAGCGCCTGGCCGAACTCATCGGATGTGTCGGTGGGAGGCGGCGCCTCCGCTTCGAGAATAGGCGGATTTTCCTCCACGGTATAGGGCTCCGGTTCGAGCGCGGGAGCCGCGGCGGCTGCTTCCGTCGAACCGGTATCGAAGCCGGAAGTGTCGGTCGAGGACGTATCGAACGAGGAGGTATCGAAGCCGGAAGTGTCGGTCGAGGACGTATCGAACGAGGAGGTGTCCGACGACGACGAGTCGAACGAGAAATCGCTCGATGAGGAATCGCTCGATGCGCCATCGCCTTCCTGCTTGGGCGGCGGTGTCACTTTTTGGATAATGACGAAATTCTCAATCCAATCCTTGGTTTCCTTGTTGGCCGCCGGAGTGTCGTCCGCGAAATCGATGTCGACGAGCTCCGGCATGGCCTCCAGAAGAATGCGAATCTGGCTGTTGACCACCTTGGCGACGCTGGGATAGCCGCCCTGCTCGATGGCGTTGATGGCATATCGCTGAAGGTCGAGCCAGAAGCGTCCCGCCGGCTTCAACATGGTGGCTTCGGTCAATTCGATGACCTTGTCCCACTCCGAATCTGCGGTGAGGCGTTTGAGCTTGACCCGCAGATCGCTGGCCGGTGGCACGATGGAGGAACGGTCGAGCAGCGGGGCGCGGAACATGATCTTGGCCCACGCATAGGCCCGCAGAATCATGTAGGGCGAGGGATCTTCGGGATCGCGGGCCCGCAGATTGCGGCAGACGATTCCGAGTTGCTGGGCAATATTGCTGCTGCCTTCGTCGTCGGCGCTCTCGGAATCCGAGGAAGAATCATCGGAGGCTTCGGATACTTCTTCGGCTGCGGGTTCATCGCTGCTGCTGGAATCGGCGCTCAGCCCGACGGAGAAATCGTCGTCGAGCCCGGCCGGCGCTTGTTCTTCGAGGCCGCCAGGCTTGCGGCCGAGAATGATGCGGACTGTCTGGGCGATCTCGTCGATAGCCTCGCGTGTCTTGATGAAGCTGGGAGAAAAATCGCCGAATTGCGTGTCGCAATATTCGCTGAGTTCCTGGAGAGCGGAATTGCCTTCGTTGAGCTGCTTGTAGGTATCCCGCAGGGCCTGGACGGAAGTGGCGTCGGCTTTTTCGTCAAACTCCTCGGCGGTGGTCTTCCCCTCTTTGATCGCCTGTTGCCGCGCCTCGTCTTTTTCGCCGGTGTCGCAATCTGCCTCGTAGCCGACCTTGCGCGATTCCTGGTATTTGTTGTAACTCAGCTTCCCGGATACGATCGGCAGGAACCCCAGCGGCTCCGCCAGTTTGGTACCCAGCCAGTTCAGCGGGGCGGCACGCACTTCCATGTCGCCGTCCTCGTCGACCTCGGGGTAAAGCACGTCCCAGTATTGTTCCAGAAAATCGTGCAGAAAATGGAAGCAGGGGGCCAGGGCGGAAAGACCTTCCTTGCGGATGTGGGCGTCCACCAGCCAAACGGCGATCTGGAGGTCCTTCCCCTTCTTGGCGATGGCATCGCTGGCCATCTTGATGACGGCGGGATAATCGGCCGTTTTGAGGGCAGTTTTCCACTCGCCCTGGGGGGCGTCGATATCTTCCCGGCGGGCTTCTTTGATTTTGTCGGTGACCGGGTCATAGCGGAGGTTCACGCCGCTGGGGCTGTCACCGGGAATGGGGTTGAGCAGATCGTCGCGAAGGGGCATACCGGTCCTTACTCATAAATCATGATTGCGGAAGCGAATCGTCGAACTGCAGCGACCGGATTTCGAGAATCGCAATAGGCCTCTCTTCATCGAGCACAAAGAGTTTCTGGCCGTAAGGAATCTCGAGAGGATCCTCTTTCGCCAGTATCCAATCGGTTTCGCGCCCTAATTTGACGGTGTCCCGCGGGTGCGTGGCGGAGGAGGGGTACAGGATGGGAACCAGCACTTCGCCGAATTCCTTGCCTTCCATGGACGGGCCGGCGGTTATGGTGGCCGACGCCCAAAGAAGGTCGCGCAAATAGCGGGGCGGCCCCAGGGTGAGCGAGCCGATGTGGGCAAACGGAAGCCACACATACTCGCCGGCAATGAAGACTTCGAGCCGCGGACCGACGCGCGGGTCGATGTCCTCGATGGAGCGGAATTTCTCGCCGTTCAAAGTCCCGGAACGCAATTTGGGAGGCTCCGGGGTATCCTCATATTTCTTTTCGTCGAAAAACAGCTGTCGCTTGCGCTCGGCGCTGAGCGCGGACCGGTACATCAGCGCGCCCATGGCCGCATCGGGATTGGCGTCGGAAAGCAGCGAAAGGTGCTTTTCGGCGCGCGCATAATCGCCGGCGAAGCAGAGTAGTTCGAAGAGAAAAGTCCGGCGGCGGGTATCGTCCGGACGGTCGCGCACTTCTGCTCCCACGGCCTGAATGGCCTCCTGCAATTTACCCGCGGTCATTAATTCCTGCGCTGTCATGAGTTATTTAGGGATGCCTTTGAGAAACGCGGGCGCCGCGCCATCCAGGCCATCCACCTCCAGAGAGGGACTGCCCTGGTCGGCGATATTCCAGGACCAGGTCTGCGGCGGGCCAGGCTGCTTTCCACCGCTGGGGCTTTGCGCAATATATTGAACGCCCATGGCCTTGAAGCTGAATGTAACACTTTCGGACGGACGCTCGGTCCCGGTGCCACCCTCCCAGTCGATACTCGTAATCTGATTATAACGGAAGATATATTGCAGAAAGAGGAGGTTACTGCCGCCGGCTTTGCGGACGGCGAGCATGATGGAGGGAAAGATGGTCGCGCGGCAGAGGGCTTTGTAGAGAGGTATGCTGGCGGTGTCGACGACTTTCTCGATGGTAAAATCCCCGAACTTAGCCTTTCCCGAGTTGCCCGGCCCCTTCTGCTCCGTGGACTCGTCGCCTTTAATGTCGAACTTGAACTTTTTAACTTCGAAAGCGCCTAACTGGAGAAAATACTGATCGGAGGTTTCTCCCTTGAGCAACGGTTCGCCGTTCCCCGGGAACCACATGAAATTATCGCTGAGCATCGTTGTTCGTTTCCGAAATTACGGCCTTGCCTGGAAAGGATTTCGGGCCGGCTCCCCCAAAAGCGAAGGACAGCCGGCCCGTGAGTTGATGGGCCGAAGTATCAGGCCTGCCCGCCGTCGAGGTAAGGCGGCGCGGCGGCGCCATTCGGTACGTCTAACGTAGGCTGGTTTGTGCTCGTGCTCCAGGAGCCGATCATCTTCTTGCCTTCGCCGCCGGTGCCCAACTGCTGGATGTACTGAATACCCATGGCGCCGAATCTGAATTTGATCGTCTCTTTGGGGTTTTCCTCGCCGCCGCCGCCGCTCCAACTGACACCGGTAACGAAGACTTGCATAAACACGAACTGCAGATACAACAGGTTTTGGCCGCCAGCCTTGCGGATAATGAGCATGAGGCTGGGATAGTGCGCGCCCGCCGTACACGCCTGGAAAAGCGGGGCGCTGGCCTGATCCACGTCCTTTTCGATCTGGATCTCTTCGAACTTGGCTTTGCCTGCGCTCGATCCGGTGGTGCCCGATCCGCCGGTTTCAGCCTGAGCAACGCCAAAACTGAAGCTATTGACTTCTACGGCCTTCTTTTTGGAAAACCAGTCGTCTGTCGACTCGCCCTCCGGCTGAGCCGCCTTAGTGGATAACAGACCGCCGGTAGCCGCCGCCGGGAAATACAGGAAATTATCTTTTGCCATCGAAAACTCCTCCTATGCCTTTATGTTTGCCTATCAGGTTTCCGGATTGAGAAAACGGGCTCTAGCCGCCCTGGCGCGTTGCCAGGAACTGCGGTGCGGCGCTCAAACCGGGAACATCCAGCGTCGGCTTATTCGTAGCCAGGCTCCACATCATCTGAATCGGTTTATCGCCCTGGCCTGTCGCCAGCTGGCGGCTGTACTGAATACCGAGGGCGTTGAATTTGAACTTGATGGTTTCCTTAGGTGCTTCTTCACCACCGCCGCCGCTCCAGTTAATGCCGGTTACAAACACCTGGCGGAAGATGTATTGCAGGTACAGAAGATTGCTGCCGCCGGCTTTGCGGATGGCCAGCATGACACTGGGGAAGTGCGCTCCGGCGCAGCAGGCGTTATACAGCGGAACGCTGGCGAGGTCGACATACTTCTCGATAGAGAATTCATCGAACTTAGCCTTGCCAGCCGAAGCGCCGGTGGTGTAAGATCCCGATGTCTCGGCCTGAGAAACGCCGAAACTGATCGAGAGGCACTCCAGCGCTCCCTTTTTGCTAAACCAATTATCTGTCGTTTCACCTTGCGGTTTCGTCGCGGCTTCGCTGAGCAAGCCGCCTTGGGCGGCTGCGGGAAACCACAGGAAATTATCACAAGCCATTCAAACTCCTCCTTACGAAGTTGGCGCATGGTTTGGTAGTGCCGGGAACCACGCCGCGCCAAAGCGATTGTCCCCACTAACTAACTTACTAAATGGACGCAACCAGTATAGGCCGAGTTGCGTCCATAGGCGAACTCGGGTCGAAAACGAGTACTATGCGGCGGGCGGCGGCAGTTCCGCGACCAGGCGCATAGAAACGCTCAATTCATCCAATTGGAAGTGCGGTTTGAGGAATGCCACAGCGCGATAAGCGCCGGGCTTTCCGGGGACTTCCACCACGTCCACACGCGCTTCCGACAGAGGATGGCTGGCCTTGGCTTCCGCGGGAGCGCTGGAATCGATCACGTACCCCATAATCCAGCGGTTCAAGAAGGATTCGCATTCGTTGCGGCTCATGAAGCTGCCGATCTTATCCCGCATCATGGCCTTCAGATAGTGGGCGAAGCGGGAGATTGCCAGGATATAACTCAGATTCGTGGCCAGGCGCGCGTTGGCGGTGGCGGAATCGGTATCGTACTTCTTGGCTTTCTGGGCGGTCTGCACGCTGAAGAACGCGGCGTAATCGGTGTTCTTGCAGTGCACCAGCGGGACGAATCCCAGGTCCGCCAGTTCCTTTTCGCGCCGGTCGGTGATTTGTACTTCGGTGGGGCACTTCATGGCGATGTCGCCATCGTCGGTTTGGAAGTTGTGCACCGTCAACCCCTCGACTTTGCCGCCGCCTTCCACGCCGCGGATCGTCGCGCACCAGTTGTAGCGGGCGAAACTTTCGGTGATCCGCGCTCCCAGAGCCCAGGCCGCATTGCCCCAGAGGTACTTGTTGTGGTCCGTGCCGTCGACGTTCTCTTCGAAATCGAACTCGTCTACCGGACGGGTAGCTTTTCCGTAGGGATCGCGCATCAGGATGTGGGGCAGCGTCAGCGCCACATACCGCGAGTCCTCCGAATTGCGGAAGCTCTTCCACTTGGCGTATTCGGTGGTGTCGAACACCTTCGCCAGGTCGCGCGGCGAACCGAGTTCGCTGAAGCTGTCGAGGTTGAACAGGTTGTTGCTCGCCGCGCTCAGGAACGGCGCGTGCGCTGCCGACGCCACCTGCGACACCTTCTCGAGCAGTTCCATGTCCTCGGGGCCCTTGTTGAATTCGTAATCGCCGATTAAAGCGCCGAAGGGGTGTCCGCCGAAGATGCCGAATTCTTCTTCGTACACCTTTTTGAACATGGCGCTCTGGTCGAACTCAGAAGCGCGCTGCAGGTCGCGCAGCAAGTCCTTCTTCGAGCAGTTGAGAACCTTGATCTTCATGTTCTCGCCGGTTTCCGAGTGGGCCAGCAGGTACTTCAATCCGCGCCAGCTCGATTCCAGCTTCTGGAATGCCGGATGATGAATCACTTCATTCAATTGGATCGAAATCAGGTGATCGATCTGCGCAATGCGGGCGTTGATCATGGCCTCCGAATCGCGTGACAATCCCATGTTCCCTTCGAGGAACTGGGCCACAAACTCGCGCACAAGGTCCCGTCCGCGCTCTTTCGATTCGGGATCGCGGGCGAGACGTCCTTCCTCGACGATCTGATCGAGCAGCGATGCCGGTTGCGATGTGGTTACTTCTCCCGAAGCCGCGGCAGCCTTCTTGGCTTCTTTACTCATGTGTTGTACCTCCCTGGTCGGGGCTCTTGCCCTGTGAGATCTCGCCGCGCAGTTTGTCGAGTTGGGCCGAATCGCGCAATGCGGCCTGCAATAAATCGTCGAGCTTGTCGTTACCCTGCAGGTTTCCGCGGAGATCGGAAAGTTTGGTCCGCAGTTCCAGCAACTCGTTGAGGGGTTTGATCTGACGGGCAACCTGGGTCGGCTCGAAATCATCCATGCTGCGGAATTTCAGGTTCACTTTTACCTGGCCGGCATCGGGGTCGTCGCTGATCTTGTTCTCCACCGAAAACGACAGGTGTGGCTTCATTGCGGCCAACACGGAATCGAAGTTGTCCGGATTGACCTCAACGAACTTGCGATCTTTCAGGCGAGGCAGCGGTTCTTCCGGCTGGCCGGTAAAATCGCCGAATACGCCCATCACGAAGGGCAGTTCTTTCTTCTCAATTGCGCCGCCAGTTTCCACATCGTAGGTGATGTGAACGCGCGGCGAACGAACTCGATCTAGTTTGTGCTGTAAACTTTCCGCCATGTCGAAAATTCCTTTGAGGAGCGGATTCCCCGGGATGCCTTTGAGCACCCCGCGAGGGGCAATCCACCTAGGGCATCAACATATCACTTTTGTTCCGGTGGTACAACTCTTGTTTCTACATCGCGTACTAGGCGCGCGGAATCGACTCCGGTGCAAGCAACACCGGTGGCGCTGGCGGCTTCAGGCGCTAGCCCTTGCCATTTCCCGGTGGACGTGGTTCGATAGAAGGCGCTCATAGAGGGAGATGAGGACGATGCCGCGAGTTGCCGGAACCAGCCTTAGCGAAGTGCATTTGGGCGAACAGGAAGAAGCGCAAGCTGTAGAGCTTGACCCCGATCGGCCGTTCCGGATTCTGCTGGCGGGCGATTTCAGCGGCCGCTCCTGGCGCGAAAATCCCCCCGGCACTTTCACTCCGCGACGCATTGACCGCGATAACTTTGACGAGGTGCTGGCATCCATGAAGGTCACATTAAACCTTCACGGCGTCAACCTCGCCTTTCGCGAGCTCGAGGATTTTCACCCCGACCGGATTTATCAGGCGCCGGTTTTCCGGGACTTGGACCGCCACTTGCCCGCGCCTCCGCCGCCACCCGCGGCAGCTGCCCGTGCGCCAGGATCGGGTTCGTTGCTGGACCAGATGCTGGACGAACAACAGCCCGCCCCGGATGCCCCGGTAAATGTGCGCGATGCCGAAGATCTCGTGAGTTTCATCAAGCGGGTCAGCAAAGGCCATCTGGTACCGCGTCCCGATGCTTCCCAGCAGGAGCGCGCGGCGCAGCGGGTGGCGCTCGCCACTGAATTATTGCAGGGCATCCTGCACCATCCGCGCGTGCAGGCGCTCGAAGGCGTCTGGCGGGCCGCGGACATGCTGGTGCACGGTCTCGAGTCGGATCGCGAATTGCAAATTTATCTTTTGGACATTACCCTTCCGGAACTCGTCTCCGAAATGGGCGAAGTGCAGAAAGAGCTGCGGCTCAAGGGTCCGTGGGCTCTGATTGCGGGAAATTACACCTTCGCGCAGACGGAGCTCGACGCACAGGTACTGCGCCGCCTGGCGGCGCTTGGAAGCTCGCTGGGAGCGCCGTTTCTGGCCGAAGCGCAACTTCCCGGCGGCTCGATCGACCAGTCCTGGGTCGATCTCCGGCATTCACCTGATGCGGCCTGGATCGGTCTGGCGCTTCCGCGTTTCCTGCTGCGCCTGCCGTATGGCAAAGAGACGTCATCGGTGGAGAGCTTCCCGTTCGAAGAGATGCCGAAGAGCCAGCACAGCGCCTATCTATGGGGTAATCCAGCCGTTTTCTGCGCCTATCTTCTGGGTAAATCGTATCTCGAGCAAGGTTGGGGAATGACCCGGCTGCAACGCCGGATCGATGGGCTTCCGATGCACGTTTACCGGGAAGACGGGGAGCACGTCGCCAAGCCCTGTGCCGAGATTCTGATGACGGAGAAGGACGCCGAGACGCTGCTCGAGGCCGGGTTCATGCCGGTGGCGTCGATCAAAGAGCAGCCCGCCGCGATGGTAGTCCGCTTCCAATCCATTGCCGAGCCGCTAGCGCCGCTCGCCGGACTGCGATAACGCTCGTTTGATGCCTCCGTGGCTAACACCTGGTTTTCCGCAACCTTCGAGACTGCCTGCGCCCCGGCAACGACGCTAAAAAGATCTGAAATAGATCTTTAGGTGTATAATCCTCTACGGCCTTCGAGGCGGGTCCTGATCGCGGGAAATGGGGCCGGAAATGATCGCCATCGGGCACATTGGGAAGTACGAGCTCTTGGAATCCCTAGGCGGAGGCATGTCGCACGTCTACCGCGCGCAAGACACCGTCCTCGGTAGGACTGTAGCCATCAAGGTTCTGAGTGAAGCGGGCTGCGCCGACCCGGAAGCCAAGGCCAGGTTTTTAGCGGAAGCGCGGCTGGCCAGCAGCTTCAGCCACGAAAACGTGCTCGGCATCTATGATTTCGGTGAAGACGAGCAGCATCGTCCCTACATGGTGATGGAGTTTCTACGAGGCGAGACCCTTCACACCGCGATTCAGAACGGCGAGACGGGGGACCTCGGGAACAAACTCCGGATTGCGCTCCAGACCGCGCGCGCTTTGGAATATCTCCATTCCCGGAATGTGATCCACCGCGACGTCAAGCCCGATAACATTTACCTCAACTTGAGCGGCGCCGTGAAGGTGATGGATTTCGGTATCGCCAAGACCGAGGGGATCAATATGACGCGCGCCGGCTTCGTGCTGGGGACGCCGGGCTATATGGCGCCCGAACAGGTGCGCGGCGAGAAGTTGAGCGGGCAAGTGGATGTTTACGGGTTCGGCATGCTGCTGTTCGAGTTGTTGACCGGAGCGAAGGCGATTTCCGGCGACACGCTGGAACGGATTCTCTATCTGATCCTGAATGAGCCCTTGGACCTTTCACCCCTGACGCGATCGGGCGCGTCGGAGGCAGTTTGCGATCTGATCGCCCGCTGCACGGCGAAGATCCCGACCGACCGCCCCCACGGATTCGGACCGGTGTGCGCGGCGTTGGAAGAGATGCTGGCCGCTCCCGGGTCTCGGCGTCTCGCCGCGCCGCAAGCCCAAGCGAAACCCGCGGCCCCGCGCAAGCGGCGGACCTTGGCGAAATGGCTGGCGGCGGCGGTGTTGGCTCTGCTGGTGGTTTGCGCCGGTCTTGTCTGGCAGGGGTACTTCGAATTGAATGCGCGGATCCGTTCCGCGGCTCGCGCGATCCCGGCGGCCGGGGACGGCAGACCGCTCTCGGCGCGAACACTGGCGCAGTTCGACCGTCTGCGCACCGAACTGGAGAAGTTGGATCGCTATCGCCGACAGGGCGCTCCGCCCGGTTATCGTCTGGGCTCGCTGCTGCGGGGCGATCTTTACCGGTCCACGCGCGGGCTGTACTTTGGATTGTTTCAATCGTTCTTTCTCGGGCCGGTGCAGCGCCATCAGGTTCAGTTCCTGCGTGGTTTGGCAGCGTCGCCGGGGGCTGCGTACGGTCCGGTGTACGAAACGCTCAAAGCCTACCTGATGACCACGTCGGAACCGGCGAAAGCGGACGCGCGGTTTCTCCTCCCGGTATTGGTTCGCTGGTGGGCTTCCAATGGGAATCCAGGCTCCGATTCCGAAGTCGTGGCGCGGCGGCAATTCGAATATTACGCGGCGCAGCTGTCGCGCGACGACCCATTCCCGCGAGATAACGACAACCAAGTCGTCCTTCAGGCACGCCGCCATTTGAGCCAGTTCGCCGGAGCCGACCGCACCTATGCGCTCCTGCTGGCGGAGGCCGCAAAGCAAAGTCCCGCGCTGAACTTCAACCGGCAGTTCCCGGGTTCGGGTAACGTGCTGACGGAGGCGTTTGAGGTTCCCGGCTCGTTCTCCAAGGCGGGCTGGAACTTCGTGAACGACGCCGTCTCCCGGAGTCATTTCGCGGGCGAATCCTGGGTGGCCGGGGAAAGTGGAGCCGCGACCGATGAGGCTAATACGGCGGAACGTGTCACCGGCCGTTACCAAAAAGACTTCATTAACGCCTGGCGGCTGTACCTGCGCGGCGGAACATTCATACCGTTTGCCAACCCGGCCGACGCCGCGCAAAAACTGGACGGATTGGCCCGCGAGAACTCGGTTCTGGAGCGATGGCTCTCGCTGGCCGCGCTCCACACGGCCGTCGATGTGGCCGCTGTGTCGGATGTCTTCCGGTCTGTCCGGGATGCCGTGGCGGCAGCCCCGCGCTATCGTGTGCTGATGGCCGGGCTAAGCTCCGCCCTGCGCGGAGTCGCGGTTCCCGGAGCGGCATCGGCGCAGGCAACCGCGCTGGTGGAACAGGACCTCAAGACTACTACGCAGATGGTAGCGTCCTTTCACGGCGACCCCGGCGGCCATGCCGAAGCTCAGGTGGTGCGTATGCTGGATGAACCCATCCTCGGCGCCCGCGCTGTCCTCAGGTCCACAGGTTTCGCCGAATGGAATGCCCGCGGCAGTGATCTGTGCTCCCGGATGGAGCCGGTCCTGAGCAAATATCCTTTTACTCCGGAAGCGTCCGCGCAAGCCAGCGCCGGGGATATCATCGCGCTATTCCGGCCGGGGGATGGGATGCTCTGGAAGTTCTATAACGAGTGGCTGGACAAGTTGATCCAACGTGATGGCGAGAAGTTTATCGCCAACGCCTCGACCGGCTTTACGGTGAATCCCGCTTTCCTCTCCTTTCTGAATAACGCGGCCGCTTTCAGCGGCGACGTGTTCGCCGGCTCCGCCTCCCAACCCAGATTTCGTTACACGATTCGCCCGGTCATGTCCCCGGCTGTCGAATCCGTGAAGCTCGCTGTCGATGGTCAGAACGCGACTTTCCGGGCCAATACGGCCGCCAGGACGTTCACCTGGACTGGAACGGCAATCCTGCAAATGCGAGTCAATGTGAAATTCAAAGGAAAAGGCGAATACAACTGGAGCAAGCCGGGCACACCATGGGCGATGCTGATGTTTTTCGATGCCTCCAGGCGGCGGCAGGGGGCGCAGATCGAGGTTTCTCTGCTCGGGAACGCGCCCCTTACTCCCGGGCAGCCGGCCAGCTTGTGGTTTGAAGTCTCCGCCGTGCCGCCCGTTTTCAACGCGGGCTATTTCTCCAGTCTGGCGTGTGTGGCGGAGGTGGTGAAGCCATCAGATAACTGAGCGCCTGGTATTTCAATCGTCTGTCTTCTCCTTTACCTCTTTTGAGATCTCGGCCGCCAGATCTAACGCTTCCTTGCAACGCTCGGCCGCATCCTTGGCGATTTTCAGACCGATACCGGCGTGGGTGCCGGCGAACGCCAGGTTGATAGCCGTCGGGATCCACTTAGTAAGGTTCTGAACCTTCTCCGGCACAGCTTTCGCCAGGTCAGCGAGATCCTGCTCGAACTTAGGCATCGTGTGCTCGGCGCTCGAAATCCGCTCGCCCAGGGTAGAAGCTTTCTCCAGGCCTTCGTTTACCTGTGCGCGCAACTGACGAACACGGTCGAGAATCTTGCCCGCCTCCGGGGATTTTGCCGCGGCCATCTTTTTTTCCAGCTCGCCGACCTGCTTCAGGAGGTTCAAGGCGCCCTTGGCGGCTTCGCGATTGTTGACCGCCAGGTGGGAAACCTTGTTGTCCCATAGTTTGTAGTTGTCCTGGCACTTGGACACGGTGGCGAAGAAGGGCTGTTCGGTGGAGAGAATTCCCTTGAGTATGCTCCCGGTGATTTCCCGCCCGCCGGAAATCTTCTGGGCTTTCGCCATGACATTATGGTAGGCTTCGTTCAGTCTCCGGATATCCGCCTCGAGACCGTTCTGGATGGTCTCCGCCTCGCTCCAGAGTTTGACGGCGGTGCGGAACGCCTCCGCGGTGGTCCGGGTGGCAGTTACAATGGCCAGCGCCAGAGACACGCCGCCGGTCGGGACTGCCCCGGCGAGGCTTGCCGCGGCGCCGATTACGCTCAGTGTCCCAACGGTGATGTCATAGGTGCATTTGACCTTGTAATCGTCGTATTTCTGCTTTTGGTCGACGAACTTATCCCAGCGAGCCTGCGGGACCTTGGCGACCTGAATGGCTAGG
>Ga0335072_10002968_pt1 | contig 25894 bp, 21 predicted proteins | sample Lox_Sample_21_FD_206725 | JGI IMG/M metagenome (GOLD analysis project Ga0335072, IMG submission 206725) | Soil microbial communities from Loxahatchee National Wildlife Refuge, Florida, United States - Lox_Sample_2.1 | ecosystem: Environmental > Terrestrial > Soil > Wetlands | place: USA...
GAAGTAGGACAGCGGGTAGCCGTTGTGCACCGCCGGGGTCGCGGTGAAGTCCAGGTTCAGGCCGGGCACCACGGTCGGCAGGCTGGACGTGCTGGCCAGCGCGGCCGCCATCTGCGGCCCGTTCAGCGAGCCGGCCGTCTCGATCGCGTGGGCGAGCGCCTGGAACTGGATGTACTCACCGATGACGCCGAAGGTCTGCGTGTTGATGCCGATCTTCGCCGCCTCCGCCTTGAGCATTCCGGTGATGGTCGGCGTGAGCAGCGTCGAGGTCGGCTTGCCCGGGGTGTAGCGGTAGTCGCACGAGTCCACGGTGCCCGCCGGCACCTGGGCCGCGGTGACCCCGAACACGGCCAGGTTGCCCCAGCCGACCAGGTGCGGGTTCCAGCCGACCTGCTTGATGGCCTGCACGATCTGCAGGACGTCGGTGAAGCCGGTCGCGAACACGGTCTGCGCCCCGGCCTGCCTGAGCTGCTCGACCGGGGTGGTCAGCACCACCGAGGTCGGGGAGTAGGTGACTTCCTTGACCAGCTTCAGGCCGTCCGTCTTCATCTGGGCGAGGGTGTCCTGGGTGAGCTCGTTCCCGAACGAGGAGCCGTCGGTGAGGATGCCGACGTTGTCGTAGCCGTGTGACTTGGCCCAGTTGACCATCACCTGCGCGTATTCCTGGTTGGACGGGCCGACGCTGAAGGAGTACGGGTTCTGCTTCGCGTTGTACAGGGAGTACGCGCCGTTGCCGTTCACGATCAGCACCTTGTGCTGCATCAGGTACGGGTGGATCAGGTCCTCGGCCGCCCCGAACGAGTCCTGCATGACGATCGTGTCGCCGCTGCTGACCAGCTGCCTGGCGATGCCGAGCGAGGTGGCCGGGTCGCCCTTGTCGTCCAGGTTGTGCACCGCGATCTTGTGGCCGCAAATGCTGGTGTGCGCGTTGAAGTAATCCGCCGCGACGCCCGCGATGGACTCGATGAGCTCGCCGGACGTGGCCGTCGGCCCGGTGAGCGGAATGATGTTGTAGACGTTGATCGGACCCGCGGGAACGTTCGCGCAGGACGGCGCGGCAGACGCCGATCCGACCGCGGCGGCGGAGCTGCCGCTGGTGCTTGAGCTGCTGCTGCAGGCCGCGGCGGCGAGCAGGAGGGCGGCACTGAGCGCGGCCGGCGCGGTCGCGCGCCGGATGCCGGCGAAGCGCGGTAGCGGCATGGGAAACCTCCAGTCGGGCCGACCCATATTTTACTTACGGATAAGTAAAGTCCTAAGACGCGCACGCCGTCAACATCATGTGCTGCCTGTCTGCTGGTGAAAGAATGGAGGATCGACTCGCCAGTCAACGTGGAGCGCGATGGACAAACTGCCAGCCGAATGGGTACGAGCGATCGAGGCCAGCTTCCTCGGCCGCCTGCCCGAGCGCACCTGGCGGTTGCTGTTCGACCGGGCCCGGCAGATCGACGCGCCGCCCAAGACGGTCCTGTACGCGGAGACAGAGCAGGCTCGCGCGGCTCACTTGGTCCTCATCCTTGATGGCCTGGTGCGGGTCTACCGTACGTCCAGGTCCGGGCGGGAGGTCACCCTTCGGTACGCGCGCCGTGGCGACATCCTCGGGCTGCCGTCGGTGGTAGCCGAGGCCTCGCCGGCGGGTGCCCAGGCCGTGATCCCGACCCGGGCGGTGGCCATGTCGGCGCAGGCCCTGCGGGATCACGCGCAACGGGACAGCCAGCTGGCCTGGGCCATGGCCGAGGAGATGGCCGGGTCCCTGTTCAACATCCAGGAGCGGCTGGCGCACAACGTTTTCGCGCCCGTCCGCAGCCGCGTCGCGCGGTACCTGCTCGACGTGGCCACACCCGCGGGGGAGGGCGCCGTCGCGGCCGCCAGCTACGAGGACATCGCCGGCGCCATCGGAACGGTCCGTGAAGTGGTAGCCAGGACCCTGGCCGCGTTCAGGGACGAGGGCCTGACCCGCCGCACCGACGCGGGCATCGCCCTGATCGACACCGACGGCCTGCGTGCGGCCGCACAGGCCGATGAGTTCAGGGACTTCCGCAGCCGGTTACGCCACGACGTCTTTGACGATCGCGCTGAACAGCTCTTTCTGGTCGATCACCACCAGGTGGGCCGGCGAGGAGATCTCGATGTACTGCCCGCCGAACCGCTCCGCGCAGTCCTTGCTGACGGCGGCGGGCACGATCGGATCGTCCGACCCGTGGACGAAGAAGGCGGGCACATCCCAGCGCTTGACCAGGCCGGCGGGCTCGAACGACCGCAGGATGTCCAGCCCGGCCAGGGCAGCCGTGATGCTCGTCGCGCCGTAGCTGCGGGCCAGCCAGTCCTTAGTCTCTGCACTGGTCTGCTCGGGGACGATTGCCTGCGCAGAACGAGCGGCGAAGCGCGGCCAGTCCTTCAGGATCGCGCCCCGCATCCGGTCGTAGGGCGCGGTCGCGGCGCTGGGTATCGCGACGCTGATCAGGGCACCGGCCCGCTGGTAGTTCTCTGCGGACAAGATGACCGCCGCGCCGAAGGCGAAGCCGACCAGGACAGCCGCCTCGACGTCCAGTTCGTCCAGCAGGTCCGTCAGGTCGGCGGCGTGCTCGGCCAGGCTGGTCCTGGGCCGCAGGTGGCCCGATTCTCCGTAGCCGGCCAGATCCGGGGTGATGACCGTGCGGCCGGCCGCCAGCAGTGCCTGCTCCAGGTACATCCAGACCTGGCGGCTCAGGCACCAGCCGTGCACCAGCACCACTGCGGGCCCGGTGCCGTCACGGCCGTAGCGCAGGCCGCGGCGCGAGGTACGCACGATCACGTCGGGTTGCATCGCCGCCATCAGCTGTCCTTCCCCTGATCCGCCTTCATGACGAGTTCCCTGAGGATCCTTGGCTGCACCTTGCCCACCGAATCCCGCGGGACGGCGTCGATGAAGTCGAGCCGGCGCGGGTACTTGTGCGGAGCCAGCCTGGACTTGACGAAGTCCTGCAGCTCACGACGGAGCCCGTCGGACGCGTTGAAGCCCCGGTGCAGCACGACGAAGGCGGCCACCAGCTCCCGCCTGGCCGGATCCGGCAGGCCGAAGACGACCGCCTCGCGCACCGCGGGATGACGCCCGAGGACGGTCTCGACCTCGACCGGGGCGATCTTGTGGCCCGCCGTGCTGATCATGAAGTCGGTGCGGCCGAGGTACTCCGCCAGGCCGTCGTCGCCGAACCTGATGAGGTCGTCCTGCAGGGAGCGGCCGAACCGGACGTCCGCGCGCTGCTTGCCCGGCAGCCGCCAGTAGGTCAGCCCGGTTGGCCCGCGCACGGCCATCCGGCCCGGTTCGCCCGCCGCCATGGGCCGCGGGCCCCGTTCAGCGGGGCTCAGCTCAGGGTCGATGGCCAGCACCTCATAGCCGGGCGCCGGGGCGCCCAGGCTGGCCTGCGGGACCGGCCGGTCCAGCGGCGGGACGAGGACCCACGTCGCGAACGCTGTGGAGCCGAAGTTGTTCAGCAGTTCGATGCCGCGCCGCCGCCATCCGGCTGCCACGTCCGACGCCGACGACGACTGCCACATCGCGAACCCGCGGGTCAGGGCAGCGGGCTCGGGAGCGTCGCGCGCCTGCAGCGCCTCCAGCAGGCCGGCCCAGGTGGCCGCGATGGCCGTGAACTGCGTGACCTCGTGCCTGGCCAGCGCTTCGAGCATGACCAGGGGCCTGGCGAAGTTGGATACCACAACCAGCGTGACCCCGTTGAGCAGGGTGAAGTTAGTGCTGTGGATAAAGCCGAGCGCGTGGCCCATCGGTGCCGCGGCCGCCCACCGCTGTCCGGCCGCCGCCCCGGTGGCCATCCCGAGCGACAGGCCGCCGAGCAGGAAGCGGCGCTGGGTGTGGTAGCAGCCCTTGGGCCGGCCCGTCGTGCCTCCGGTGTGCCAGACGATGGCCACCCGGTCCAGGTCGGCAGGGACGGCCGGGCGCGGGCCCGCGCCCTCGAGCAGGGCGTCCCACGCCAGGGCCGCCGGCCGCCGGGCCCCGGCCGTGGCGACCACGGTCAGCCGGGGCACCCGCTCGAGCACCGCGCCGGTCTCGTCGTCTTCCTGCTGCGTCAGGACCAGCAGCCGGGGCTCGGTGTCGGCCAGGAAGAACTCGACCTCGGCCGCCCGCGCCAGCGGCGGGATCAAGGCGACGACCGCGCCGGCCTTCCACGCCCCGATGGCGGCGATGATCAGCTCGGGGCCGTTACCGCCGCGCAGCGCGACCCGGTCACCGGGGCGGATGCCCAGCCCGGCGAACGCGGCCGCCGCCCGGTCCGTGATCGCCGCCAGCTCGCCGTAGGTCAGCGACCCGCCGCTTTCGTGGTGGATGATCGCCGTCGCGCTGCCCAGCCCGTTGCGGGCCGGGACGTCGCACAGCATGCTGCCAAGATCGGTTCCCTCGTCCAGCCGCACCCCGGGGATGTCGAGGTAGTCGGGCTGGTCCCCGGGAGCCGTCAGCCACTCGTGCGGCAGGGTGTCCAGCCGCGGGTAGACATCCTTCATGACGATCCAAAGGTCTTCATGACGCTCCCAAGTCAGGGTGGATCGGCGCCGAGAACGGTGACCACGATCGCCGCCGTGTCGTCGACCGCGAATCCGCCCGCGTTCTCGGCCACCGCGATGCGGGCCCCGGCCACCTGCCGCTCGCCGGCCTCATGGCGGATCTGCGCCACCAGCTCGATGATCTGGGCCAGCCCGGTCGCGGCCACCGGATGCCCGCGTGACTCGAGCCCGCCGCTGGTGTTGACCGGCACCGTCCCTGACAGGCCGGTGGCACCGGATGCTGCGAATCGCGCGCCCTCCCCGGCCTCGCAGAGGCCCAGTTCCTCGTACGCGAGCAGTTCGTTGAACGCGATCGAGTCATGCACCTCAGCGACGTCGACGTCGGCTGGAGTGATCCCGGCCTCGGCGAACGCCCGCCGCGCGATCCGCGCGATGGCGGTCTCCTCTCCCGGCGGGGCGCCCATCCCGGTGGCGATGCCGCGGATCAGGACCGGCCGCAGCCCGGCCGACCTGGCCCGGCCGGCGGAGGTGACCACGACCGCAGAGGCGCCGTCGCTGACCGGCGCGCACATCAGGGCCGTCAGCGGCCCGGCGACCACGCGCGAGCCCAGCACGTCCGCCACCGAAATCGGCTCGGTGTACTGGGCGTTCGGGTTCAGGGCCGCGTGGGCGCGGTTCTTCACGGCGATCTCGGCGAGCACGCGGGCCTCGAGCCCGTATCTGGACCGGTACCTGCCGAGCCGCTCGGGGTAGATGGAGGCGACGAAGACGCTCTCGCTCGCCGCGTCCACACCCGCGGCGGCGAGAAAGCCGGTATCGACCGCGCCGTTCAGCGCCCGGTAGCTGTCGCTCCTTGCCGCGCCGAACAGCTTCTCGACCCCGGCTACCAAGACAACCTCGGCCCGTCCGGACTCGACGGCCTGGACGGCGAGGTCGAGCGCGCTTGACGAGGCGGCGCACGCGTTGTCGATGTTGTAGACCGGGATCGCGGAGTAGCCGAGCGGGCGCAGCACGGCCTGGCCGACGATGGCCACCTGCCCGGTGGTCACCGACGCCATGGAGTTGGCCACGAAGGCCGCCTGGATCTCGCCGGGCTCCATCTCCGCGTCGGCCAGGGCCGCGGCGATCGCCTGACCCGCCAGCTCGCTCAGCGACTGGCCTTTGAACCGTCCGAACGGCGTGAGGCCGGCCCCGACGATGGCGGCCGTGCTCACCGGGCGGCTCCGCTGGCGTACCGCTTGGCGAAGGCCTCCACTCCGGCCAGGAAGTTGCCCCGTCGCATCGTGTCCCAGTGCAGGGCGCCGTCCAGTGGCAGGGCCGCGCTGAGCGGGAGCTCGCCCGCGCCGAAGATGGCCTGCTTGGCGCAGCTCACGCCGATCCGGCCGGCCTTGTCCGCCACCTGTTGCGCGAACTCCAGCGCCTGCGCGCCAGCCTGGCCGGCCGGGCACAGCCGGTCGACCAGCCCGATCTCGCGGGCCCGTGCCGGGTGTACCGGCTTGGCGGACAAGATGAACTCCAGCGCCCGGCTCGGGCCGAGCAGCCGGGCCAGGAACTGCGCCCCGCCGCCGCCCGACGGCAGGCAGCCGAACAGGTCCATCTCCGGTACCCCGAGGCGCAGCTTCTCGGTGTCCGCGCAGAAGCGAAGGTCGCAGGCCGCCGCGAGTTCCAGGCCCCCGGCCAGGGCGTGCCCGTCCAGTGCGGCGATGACCAGGAACGGCGCCTGCCGGAGCCGCAGGCACACGGCCCGGAACCGGTCCATGGTCACGTTGAAGTCCGCGAGCAGGCCCTGCGGCCCGGCGCTCTCCACGGTCTGGGCCATCCACGTCGCGTCGGCCCCGGCCGAGAACACCGTCAGCCCGCTGGCCAGCACGACCGCCGCGACCGCGCTGTCGGCCTCGGCCTCGTCCAGGGCCGTCTCGAACGCGGCGAGCAGCTCCGCGTTGATGGCGTTGACCGGGGCCTGCCGCATGGTCCACTGCCGGACCGGACCCTGATAGGCGACGGCGAGCGCGGACCTATCTTGCTCCATCTGCACATCGTGATCGCTTCCCCGCCCGCTCACAGTGACTTTTGTTCTTCGGGGCGGCCGCCGACTGGGAGAGGATCGGTCAGTGGACACCAAGGTCATGGGCTACGCGGGACGGCCGTGGCAGATGATGATCGGCGGCGAGCTGCTCGATGGCCGGACCGGTGCCACCATGCCCGTGGTCCACCCGGGCGACGAATCGGTCATCGCCCAGATCCCGCTGGGCGGCGCCGGGGACGTGGACGACGCGGTGTCGGCGGCCAGGGCGGCCAGCGGGCCATGGGCGCGCACCCCCATCGGGGAACGAGCCGCGGCGGTAGCGGCCGTGGCCGAAGCCGTGCTGCAGCACGGGGAGGAACTGGCCTGGCTCGACACACTCGACAACGGCAGCCCCATCGCCGTGATGCGCAATGACTACCGCATGGCCGTCGAGCAGATGCGCTATTTCGCCGGGCTTGCGCTCCAGCTCCGCGGGCAGACGCTGCCGGCCGCCGGTCCCGACGCCCTCGACTTCACGCTGCGGGACCCATTCGGCGTGGTGGCCCGGCTCATCCCGTTCAACCATCCGCTCATGTTCGCCGCCTCGCGGATCGCCGCGCCGCTGCTGGCCGGCAACTGTGTCGTGCTCAAGCCGTCGGAGCAGACGTCGCTATCGGCGCTGCGGCTCGGGGAACTGGCCCGCCCGATCCTGCCGGCCGGCGCGCTCAACGTGGTGACCGGGACGGGCGAGGCCGTCGGCGAGCCCCTGGTCGCTCACCAGGACGTGCCGAGGATCGCCTTCACGGGCTCGGAAGCGGTCGGCCGGCGGATCCTGGCCGTGGCCGCGGCCAGCCCGGCTGTCAAGACCGTCACGCTCGAGCTCGGCGGCAAGAACCCGCTGATCGTCTTCGCCGACGCGGACGTGCCTGCCGCTGTCGACGGGGCGCTGCGCGGCATGAACTTCCGCTGGCAGGGCCAGTCCTGCGGATCCACCTCGCGGCTGTTCGTGCAGCGGGCGCTTTACGATCGGTTCGTGTCCGAGCTGGCCGCCCGGATGCGCTCGCTGCGGACCGGCGACCCGCTGCTCGAATCGACCGACGTGGGGCCCCTGGTGTCCCGGGCGCACTACGAGCGGGTTCTCCGTTTCATCGACCTGGGCCGCGAAGATCCGGAGCTCGAGCTGGTGACCGGCGGGGCGGCGGACCGGCGTCCTGGGTACTTCGTCCCGCCCACCCTCTTCACGGCGGCCGGCGGCCCGCATGGCCCCCTGTTCTCCGAGGAGATCTTCGGGCCCGTCCTGGTCGCCGCGCCCTTCGACGACTACGACCAGGCCATCGCCCTGGCCAACAGCCTGCCGGTCGGGCTGACCGCGAGCGTCTGGACGACCAGCCTGCACACCGCCATGGCCGCGGCGCGCGATCTGCAGGCCGGCTACCTCTGGATCAACTGGAGTTCTGAGCACATCGCCGGCTCCTCGTTCGGCGGCGTGAAGAACTCCGGTCTCGGGCGGGAAGAAAGCCTCGAGGAGATCGATAGCTACACCCAGCAGAAGAATGTCTACCTCAAGTTCTAGGACGGGCCCATGACGCAGACGTACGACGGCATCATCATCGGCTCGGGCCAGCACGGCCTCATCCTTGGCGCCTACCTGGCCAAGGCCGGCCTGAAGATCTTGATCGTGGAGCGCCGGCTGATCTACGGCGGTGGCCTGTCCACCACCGAAGTCACCAAGCCCGGCTTTTACCACCAGATGCACTCGCTCAACCACTTCAACATCAGCGAATCCCCCTGGTACAAAGACCTGGACCTGTCCGCCAAGTTCCGGTACATCACGCCGCGCTACGACTTCGCGCAGCCGCACCGGGACGGCACGGCCCTGGTCTTCTCCCGGTACATCGACGAGACCTGCAAGTCGATCGGCTACTTCAGCAAGAAGGATGCGCAGACGTACCGGGAGTGGAACGAGCGCGCCGATCGCATCAGCGACGCGATCTTCTGGCCCGAGCGCTACTCAGAGCCGATCCCGGAGGCCGAGCGTGACGAGCTGCTGAGCGCCAGCGCGGTGGGCCGCGACTTCCTGGAGATCATCGACCGCCAGCCGCTGACCGCGGTCCAGGAGCTGTTCTCCAGCGAACTGGTCCGGCTGCTCCTGCTGTTCAAGATCTCGCTGTTCGGCACGGTCCTGTACGACCAGCTGACCACCCGCAGCCCAATGGGCGCGCTGATCAGGGGCTTCGACCTGGTGGCCAACTATCAGGTCGCCGAGGGCGGCAGCATCGCCGTCGCCTACGGGCTGATGCATACCTTCGCCGCCGCCGGCGGCGAACTGAAGACCGGCGCCCACGTCTCCAGGATCATCGTCGACGGGAACCAGGCCCGCGGGGTCGAACTGGCCGACGGGACGCAGCTCAGGTCCCGGTTCGTGGCCAGCACCGTGGACGTCCCGCAGACGTTCCTGACCATGGTCGGCGAGGAGCAGCTGCCGCCGGAGTACCGGGAGAAAGTGCGCGGCTTCAAGCAGACCGCCTGGTCGCTGTTCGGCCTGCACCTGGCGCTGAAGGAGGCGCCGCGGCACCTCGGCACCGACTTCGACCCCCACGTCAACCAGTCGCTCAAGGTCAACATCGGCTGCGAGTCGGTCGAGCAGCTGTTCGCCCTGCACGACCAGGTGGCACGCGACGAGATCCCGAGCCGGGTGAGCTTCGGCACCGGCTCGGTCACCCAGTTCGATCCATCCCAGGCGCCGCCAGGCATGGCCACGGCCTACGGCTGGCACGCGATGCCGTACGCCCCAGGCGGCAGCCCGGAGAACATCGAGGCGGTCAAGGAAGAGTTCGCCGACCGCATGCTGGAAACCTGGCGGGAGTGGGCGCCCAACATCACTCCCGACAACGTCCTGGCCCGGCACATCTGGACCGCAAACGACTACTCGCGCGAGCTGATCGACATGGTCCGCGGCGACATCTTCATCGGCTCCTTCGCGGGCGACCAGACGATGTGGAACCACTTCGGCTATCGCACCCCGGTCACCGGCCTGTACATGGCTGGTTCGGCCACTCATCCCGGCGGCGCGATCTCCGGCGGGGCCGGCTACATCACGGCGGCCATCATCGCCAGAGACCTGCAGGCGCCCGTGTGGTGGGAACCGGTGGACGCGCGCGCGAGCCTGCGGAGGCTGGCGTCTCATGGCTGACATCCCGATCTCCCTGGCCTGCTGGGACTACGACCGGATGCTCGCCCTGAAGGATGGCTCGGTGAAGCCCGAGGGCGTGCAGCTCACCTTCCTGCCGGTGATGATGCCTGAGCCGGCCTTCCGGATGCTGCGCTACCGGGAGTTCCATGCCGCCGAGATGTCGCTGTCCTGGTACACCAGGACGGTCCTTGCCCAGGAGCGGCCGTTCATCGCCATCCCGGTCTTCCCTTCGCGCATGTTCCGGCATTCCTGCGTGTACGTGAACGCCGCGAGCGGGATCCGTGAACCAGGCGACCTGGCCGGCCGCCGCGTCGGCTGCCCCGAGTACCAGATGACCGCGGCCGTCTGGCTGAAGGGCATCATGGCCGATCGCCACGGCGTCCCTGTCGACAGCGTGGAGTACTTCACCGGCGGGCTGGAGCAGCCGGGCCGCAACGAGACCCCGATGAACCTCCCCGCGTCGATCTCGGTCAGCTCGATCGGCCCGGACAAGACGCTGTCGGCCATGCTGGAAGCCGGGGAGATCGACGCGCTCTACACCGCGCACAAGCCCTCGACCTTCCGCGACGGCACCGGGCCTGTCCGGCGCTTGTGGCCGGACCCTGGCGCCATCGAACGGCAGTACTTCGCCGACACCGGAATCTTCCCGATCATGCACGTGATCGTGATCAGGTGGGACACCTACCAGGCCAACCGCTGGCTGGCCACGTCGCTGCTCAAGGCGTTCGAGGAAGCCAAGCGCCGTGCCTACGCGGCCCTGTACGAGACGACCGCGCTGAAGTACATGCTGCCGCTGCTCACCGAGTGGGCCGAGGAGAGCAAGCGGCTCATGGGAGACGACCCGTTCTCCTACGGCCTGCGCGGGAACGAGCTGAACCTGGCCACGTTCCTGCGCTACTCCTTCCAGCAGGGCCTGTGCGAGCGACTCCTGGAGCCCCGCGAGCTGTTCGCCGCCGAGACCCTCGAGGCGAGCAAGATATGACCGCCGCCGCGCCCGTCGTCGTCATCACTGGCGCCGGCCAGGGCCTCGGCCGGGCATTCGCGCTGGACCTGGCCCACCGCGGCTGGCAGGTGGCCCTGGCCGACCTGGACGGCGATCGCGCCGGGAAAGTCGCGGCCGAGATCACCGAGGCCGGCGGCACGGCCCGCGCGTTCACCTGCGACGTCGGCGACTGGGCCCAGGTCGCCGGCCTCGCGGCCGCTGTCGGCCGTCAGCTGGGCCCGGTGACGGGCCTGGTCAACAATGCCGCCATCTTCTCCACCCTCCGCATGGGGCCGTTCGAGGAGATCGAGCCCGACGCCTGGGAGCGCGTGCTCCGCGTCAACATCAGCGGTGCCTTCCACATGTGCCGCGCCTTGCTGCCCGCGATGAAGGCGGCGGGATACGGCAAGGTCGTCAACATCTCATCGGCCACCGTCCTCACCGGGCGCCCCGGCTACCTGCACTACGTGACGAGCAAGGCCGCCCTCATCGGCTTCACCCGGGCCCTTGCCACCGAGGTCGGGCCCGATGGCATCAGGGTCAACGCCATCACCCCAGGATCGACCGCCACCGAGGTCGAACGCGAGACGATCACCAGGGAACAGCGCCAGGCCATGGCTGCCGCCACCGCCCTCCGCCGCGTCCAGGTCCCCGCCGACCTGGTCGGCGCGGTCGCCTTCCTGCTCTCCCGTGACAGCGACTTCATCACCGGCCAGACCCTCAACGTCGACGGCGGCTTCGCCTACCACTAGGGAGCCTGTAGCCGCAACCTTACTTAAAAGTCAGCAACTAACTATCCGTGCCTGAATCAGCACCGACGCCGGATCGGGCGAGGTTTGACTCAATAGTAAATAACTGCTAGTTTACTTAACGGTAAGCCTGGCAGGTCGGTCGCATGCCCGTCAACGGCGGCGGCCGACTGTTCATGTCGGGCTGGTCCGTGACTCCGACCTACGGCCAGAGGCGACTACAGGCAAATGATGCGCCCCCGCACCGACACGGTGGACGTCCTGGTTGCGGGCTTCGGCCCGGTCGGCGCCGCCCTGGCCGGCCTGCTCGGCAAGCGCGGGCTCGACGTCCTGGTGCTCGAGCGGGACTACGAGGTCTTCGCGCTGCCCAGAGCGGCTCACGTGGATCACACCGGCCTGCGTACCTGGCAGGAGCTGGGCCTGCTCGACCGGCTGCTGCCCGCCATGCAGGCCAATCGCGGGCTGGACTTCCTTACCGCGGCCGGTGACCTGCTGGCCAGGATCCCCGGCGACCAGTCCAGTTCGTCGGGCCTGCCGGCCAGCATGTACTTCTTTCAGCCTGCCCTCGACAACGTAGTGCGCCAGGCCGTCACGGCCATGCCGTCGGTGACCGTCCTGCTGGGGACGGAGGTGACCAGCGTCACCAGCGCCGACGATCACGTCCTGGTCGTGACCGCCGCGCCCGGCGGTCAGCGGCGGGAGGTGACGGCGAAGTGGGTGGTGGCCTGCGACGGGGCGGCCAGCACGATCCGGGACCAGATCGGGTTCGGCGTCGATGACCTGCGCTTCGAAGAGCCCTGGCTGGTCGTCGACCTGGTCCTGGACGAAGCGCGGACCGGAGCGGGCGAACGGGCCGGGCCCAGCAGGGCCGTCTGCCTGTGCGATCCGCGCCGGCCCACCTACTCCATCCCGATGCCGGCCCGCCGGCACCGGTTCGAGTTCAGGCTCATGGACGGCGACGACCCGGCCGCGATGCTCCAGCCCGGCCGGATCTCCGAGCTCGTCTCCCCCTGGTTCCCCGGCCAGTCCTTCGCGATCGAGCGCGCCGCCATCTACACCTTTCACGGCCTTGTCGCGGAGAACTGGCGTCACCAGCGCGTCTTCCTCGCCGGCGATGCCGCTCACCAGATGCCGCCCTTCCTCGGGCAGGGCATGTGCTCGGGGCTGCGGGACGCGGCCAACCTAGCCTGGAAGCTCGACTTGGTCATCCGCGGAAACGCCCCGGACGACCTGCTGAACACCTATGAGGAGGAGCGGCGTGCCCACGTCCGTTCTGTCGTCAAGTCAGCGGTGCGCATCGGGCAGCTGATTTGCACTGTCGATCCAGCTGAGGCGGCCGAACGAGACCGCCGGATGCTCAGCGACACCAGGCCGCCCGCCCAGCGAATCGCCTTCGCCCTTCCCGCGCTGCGTCCAGGACCGCTCGTCCGCGAGAACGGCGGCGACCTGTTCGTCCAGCCCTCAGGGGCGGACATGCGGCTGGATGACATCATCGGGCCGCGCTTCGCTGTCCTGGCGCGCACCCCCGCGGCGACAGGACCGGGACCGGCCGACTGGTGGCGCGGCCGGATGGGCGCGTTCGTCGCGGCGGCCGGCCAGTTGCCCGCGGCGCACGCGAAAGGTCTCCTGTCCTGGCTGGACAGCCACGACAGCGACGTCGTCGTGGTCAGGCCGGACCGTTACGTGCTGTGGGCCGGTCAGGACCTTGACGACGGCACCAGGAAGATCGCCGGCCTGCTGGGCGGATGAGGCGGCTGCGGGGATGTCACGGATGGCGGCCGGAAGCGAGCGGGCCAACTACCGGGTTACGTTCGCCGTGCTGGCCCTGGGCGTCGGCGCGTTCGCGCTGTTGCAGTCGCTGGTGATCCCGGTACTGACCACGGTCCAGCATGAGCTGCACACCTCGCAGAGCGCTGTGACCTGGGTGCTTACCGCCTACCTGCTGTCGGCATCGGTCATGACTCCCATCCTGGGGCGGGTCGGCGACATGATCGGCAAGGAACGGGTCTTCGTCGCGGCGCAGGTCGCGCTGGCGGCCGGCTCGCTGCTGGCCGCGGTCAGCTCCTCGATCGGCGTGCTGATCGCGGCCCGGGTGATCCAGGGCATCGCGGGCGGCATGGTGCCGGTCGCGTTCGGGATCGTCAGGGACGAGTTCCCTGCCGCTAAGGTGACCGGCGCGGTGGGGGCGATCGCCGCGCTCACCGCGGTGGGCGCCGGCCTCGGCATCGTGGCGGCCGGCCCGATCGTCGACGCGCTGGACTGGCACTGGCTGTTCTGGCTGCCGCTGATCTTGACCCTGGCGTGCGCGGTCGCCGCAGTGCTGTTCGTGCCCGAGTCGCCGGTCCGGGTGCCTGGACGGATCAACTGGCTGTCCGCGGTGCTCATGTCGGCCTGGCTGGTCGCGCTGCTCGTCGCGGTGAGCGAGGCGCCGGACTGGGGCTGGGGTTCTGCCGCGGTGATCGGCTTGCTGGCGGCGAGCGCAGCGCTGGCCGCGGGCTGGGTGGCCGCTGAGCTGCGCGCGGCCACGCCGCTGGTCGACATGCAGATGATGCGGCTTCCCGCGGTGTGGACGAACAACCTGGTCGCGCTGCTGATCGGCACCGGAATGTACGCCACGTTCGCCTTCCTGCCTGAGTTCCTGCAGACTCCGCGCACGGCCGGGTACGGGTTCGGTGCCAGCATCGTCGGTTCCGGGCTCATGCTGCTGCCGTCGTCGTTCACGATGTTCGGCGTGGGCATCTTCGCCGGCCGGCTCACCCGCCGGGTGGGCGGCAGGGTCCTGGTGGTGGCCGGCTGCCTGATCGGGAGCGCGGCCCTGGCCATGCTGGCCTTCGCGCACGCCTGCGAGTGGCAGATCTACCTGTCGAACGGCCTCATGGGCGCCGGGTTCGGGCTCGCCTTCCCGGCCATGTCGGCACTGGTCGTAGCCGCCGTCCCGGCCACGCAGACCGGCGTGGCCAGCGGCATGAATGCCAACATCCGCACGCTCGGCGGCAGCATCGGCTCCGCGGCGATGGCCAGCATCGTCACCGCCCGGCTGCTGCCGTCCGGGCTGCCAGCGGAGTCCGGCTACACGACCGGGTTCGCCATCATGGCCGCCGGGCTCGTGCTGGCCGCGCTGGCCGGCCTGCTCATCCCCGCCACCCGTCGCCAGGTGACCTCTAATACCCGTGGCTCCCGCAGCAACAGCAGCGCGTCGACCGCGTGGAATCCGTCCGGTCCGTAGCTGAGCGGGTTGATGTCCAGGGTCGCGATCCACTCGCGGCCCCGGGCGGCCAGCTGCCCGGCGGCGACCAGGATGCCGGCCAGCGCGTCGAGATCCCACCCAGGCCGGCCACGGAACCCGTGCATGACCTTCAGGTCGGCGAACTCCTCGATAAGCTCCCTGGCCGCCGCCGTGTCGAAGGGGGCCATCCGGCCGCCCACCCGGTTCAGGACCTCGACGAAAATGCCGCCAAGGCCCAGCACCACCAGCGGTCCGAGCTCTGACTCGCCCTGGATGCCGAGCAGCGCCTCGCCGCGGGCACCGAGCATGGGCTGAATCACCACCGCCGGGGCGAGGTTGTCCCTGGCGGCGATGGCGCGCATTTCGGCCACCGCCGCGGCCAGCCCGTCCGCCTCGACCCGCAGCCGCACCGCGTCGTGCTCGGTGCGATGCGCCACGTCGGCCAGCTTGACCACGTAGGGTCCTGGGAACGGCGGCTGGAGCTGCCCGGGGCCTGCGGCCTCCGCCTCGGCCAGGTGATAGGGCGCTACGGGGATGCCGTGCTCGGCGAGCAGGGTCATGGTGGCGCCGAACGGCAGCATCAGCCCTTCGGGCTGCCGGACCGGCGCGCCGCCGGGCCGGGGGATGGGCGCCCCGGCGACGGCCGGGGCCCGCTGGGCCGCGCGGTGCCGGACGAAGGCGCCCATCGTGGCCAGCCCGCGCAGGCTGGGCCGCAGCCCGCGACCGCGGACAAGGGCGCCCCGCAGGTGGCCCTCGATCCAGTCGCCGGGCACACCGGAGCAGTTGGCGATCACGCAGGGCTTGGCGACCTGCGCGGCCGCCTCGGCGTAATCGACGACGGGGCTGACGGCCACGCCGTCCCGGTACACCACGTCTTCGTCCGAGGTCGGCTGGATCATGAATATGGCGTCGAGGTCGGGGTCGGCGACGTACTTGTGGATGATCTCGGGCCAGGTCGCGGCGCCGAAGCTCCCCGCGTCCAGCGGGTTGGGCACGGTGACGCCGGGTACTCGTTCGGCTAGCCACGGCTTGTAGTTCTCCAGCGGGGCGAGCGGCACCCCCTCGGCCGCGGCCAGGTCCGCGCACAGGGACGCGAAGCCGCCCGTCCTGGCGACCACTCCGAGCGAGGACACCGCGGTCCAGCGCTGCGGCGGAAGCTGGTCGAACAGCGCCAGCCGGTCGATCAGCTCCTCGACGTCGTAAGCCAGGGCCACCCCCGCCTGCCGGAGCGCCGCGTCGTACACCCACGCGTCCCCGGTCAGGGCTCCGGTGTGAGACGCGGCCATCTGCTGTGCCTGCTCGGTACGGGCCAGCTTGAGGGCCACGATGGGCTTGCCCGCCGCCGTGGCCCGGTCTACCGCGGCGAAGAACTCCGCAGGCCGCCTGATCTTCTCCAGGATCAGGCCGATCGCCGTGGTGTCCGGGTCGGTGACGAAGTAGTCGACGTAGTCGGCCAGGTCGGTCACCGCCTCGTTGCCCGCCGACACCAGCACGTTCAGGCCGCTGTCCGGGTAACTCCACGCCGCCATGGCCGCGCCGCTCAGCATCGCCCCGCTGTGCGACACGATCGAGATGCCGCCGGGACGGCGCTTGTGGTGGGAGGCAATGGTCAGGCTGACGCGGTGCGGGACGTTGACGAAGCCCAGGCCGTTCGGCCCCATCGCCGCCACACCAGCCGTCAGGGCCGCGGCTCGCAGCCGGGCCTGCAGGGCCTCTCCCGCGCCGCCGATCTCGGCGAACCCGTTGGCGATCAGCACGATCCCGCCGACGTCGAGGCCGGCCGCCTCCTCGACGAGTTCGGTCGTCCGCTCCGCCGACATGCAGCTCAGCACGGCGTCGACGGGCCGGCCGAGTTCGGTCAGGCTGGGCACCGTCGGCCGGCCAAGGACCGTGTCGTAGCGCGGGTTCACCATGAAGATCTCGGCGTCGCTGGCGAAGGTCGGCTGTATCGTCCGGCAGAAGTGCGAGTTGTCGCTCAGCCCCACGAAGGCGATCGTCGAGGGGCACAGCAACCGGGCCAGCGGCGAACGCGCCTCCGTCATCGATGGCCGCATCAGTCCGCGGCCGAGCACCTCGGGCCCGGCAGCCAGGCGTCGCGGTCGCCGCCGCGATTGATCATCCGTTCGCGTCTTTGCAGGTGCAGCAGGTGAGCCCACGTCTCGCTGACCGCGCTCTGCCGGGACGGGCCGACGGTCTGCTCCCAGCCGCGCGACCAGGTAAGTGCCGCCGAGACGTCCCAGGTCGACAGGCCGGGACTGGCCGCGACGGCGTGCTCTATCTCCGCCAGCCTGGTCCGGTGGTGGCGAAGCAGCTCGTCCAGGCGGGCGCCGAGGTCGGCGAACCGGTACTCGTGCGCGGGCAGGACCTCGGCCGGGCTGTACTGGGCCAGCGCGCGCAGCGAGGCCTGGTAGTCGCCGAGCGGGTCGCCCTCGGCTCCGGGCGGCAGCCCGATGTGCGGGGTGATCCGCGGCAGCACGTGGTCCCCGGTCAAGAGCACCTCCCGCTGCTCGTCGTAGAAGCACAGGTGGCCCGGCGTGTGCCCGGGCGTCCAGACGGCCCGCAGGCCGGTCCCGGCCCCGAGTGGCAGGCTGCCGTGCTCGACGCCGAAATCAGGCCGCGCCAGCCTCGCGTGGAACCCGACGGCTCCCGCCATCTGCTCGGTGATCTCGGCCGCCTCGCCGTCCGGGGCCCCGCGGGCGCGCAGCCAGCCGGACAGGCGCTCTCGCCAGGCCTGCGGGCTGACCCGGTGCAGCAGCGTGGCGGACTCGGCCGGGTGCATCCCGACGAGGGCGCCCGAGGCCTCCCGCACCCGTCCGGCCATCCCCAGGTGATCGGCGTGCGCGTGCGTGACCAGCACATGCCTGACGTCGGCGATGTCGTGCCCGGTCTGCCTGATCGCGCCGGTCAGCGCCGTCCAGGCCTCGTCCGTCGGCCACCCGGTGTCGATGAGGGCGGCGCCGCCGCGCCCGCTGACCAGGTAGGAGAGGGTGTAGCGCAGGCCGCTACGCGGCCAGGGCACGGGAATCGACCACAGGCCGGGGCGAACTTCCTCCACCGGCGGGAGCAGGTTCTCCAGCCAGGCGTAGCGCTGGGCCGCGCCCGCGCTACCCGGTTCTGCCGGTTTCAGGCCGACGCAGGCACGCTCCTGCCCGCCGCTCCCGTTCGCCGCGTCCGGCTGCGCCGCCATAGCTACCCGAAGCCCCTTCACGGACGTAGCGCCCTTGACCTAGCCCAGTTCCACCGGCTAGCGTTTCGCATAAGTCGACGGTTGTCAAATAGTCGACGAATGTTCCCCCCAGGAGGGCCAATGGCGAAGTCGATGTTCATGGCATGGGCCAGCCCTGCCGACGACGAGAGCGATGCCGAGTTCAACGCCTGGTACGAAGGCACGCATGTCCCGCAGGTACGGGCCGCCATCCCGGCCATCACATCGGTGCACAGGTACCGGGTCGCGGACGTTCCCGGGGTCGGCGCCCCGGCCGCCCATCGCTACCTCGCCGTCTACGAGATGGACACCGACGACGTGGCGGGCGCCATGGCCGCCCTCGGCGCCGCCTCGGCCGACGGCAGGATCGAGCTGACCACGACCATGGATGTCACGGTCAACCCGCCGGTCCTGCAGTGGTATCAGGGCCTCACCGGTTAGCCGTTCGCGCCCGGCTCACGGGCTGCTCACGCCGGTACCCCGGTAACCGCGGCCGGCCAGCACCTCCTCGACGGTCATCGCCGGGCCGTCATCGTGGCCGTGCGAGATGCGCCGCATGAGCTGCAGCAGGACGCCGCCCGCGAGCTTCGGGTGGACGAACATCTGGAACCACTCCCGGTCGGCGCCGAACGGCTCGTAGCCGCGGGCGGCGAACCGCTCGAACGCCGCCCGGACGTCGTCCACGAAGAACGTCACGTGATGCAGCCCGCCCTCGGGCCTGTGCCGCAGGAAGCTGTCGAGGAACGGAGAGCCGGGCAGCGGCTCGATCAGCTCGACGCACCAGATCCCGCCTAGCTCCAGCCGGACCGCGCGCCAGCCGGTCTCCGGGTTGTCGGCTCCGACCACGAAGCGGCCGCCCAGCGTGTCCCGCCACAGCGGCAGCATGTCCCGTATCCGGCGTCCGGCGATCGCCACGTGGTCGAAGGTCGCGCCGAGCTCGCCGGCCAGGCCGGCCTCCTGGCCGCCCAGTGACGCGGCTTCCGGCAGGTCAGCGGTCATGTCCACCCTTTCAGCGGCGTGATAAGCTTCGAAAGTAATACAACTTTAACATCGACAGTAGCGGAGGGCAGCATGGACAGCTCCAAGGTCCCGCTCGGCGAGCCGTCCGGACCATTCCTCAATTACTGCGATGCCGGCGAGATAGCCGCCTTCGCGCTGGCCATCAACGACGATAACCCGCTGTACCGCGACGGGCGCGCGGTGCCGCCGACCTACCCGGTGGTGCCCGTGTTCGAGGCCATGCGCAGCCTCGGGCAGCTGCCGCCGGAGGCCACGGACGGCGGGCGCGGCGGCGGGCACGGCGAGCACGACCTGTACATCCGCCGCCCGATCTCCCCCGGGATGGCCCTGCACACCACTGCCGACCGGTACGCGGTGGTGGTCAGCAAGGCGGGGATGAACGTGTTCACCAGGCTGCTGAGCGTCGATGACGACGGGCAGCTCGTCATCGAGCAGTACTGGTCCTCGATCATGACCGGCCAGGCCGCCGGCGGGAACCAGGGGCCGGACATGCCCGACCACACCTTCCCGGAAAGCGCCAGGGCCAGGAAGGTCGGCACGATGAGCGTGCCGACCACCCACGATCAGACCTTCCGCTACGCCGGGGCGTCCGGCGACCGCTCCGTCATCCACGTCAGCGACCAGGCGGCCATCCGCGGCGGCCGGCCACGCAAGTTCAACCAGGGGGCGCTCAGCCTCGGTCTCGCCAGCCGCGCCCTGGTCGCGCTGGCCGCGGGCGGCGACCCGCGCCGGATCACGCGGATCGCCGTTCGCTTCAGCCGCTACGCCTACCCCGGTGACGACATCGACGTGTCCGTCTACGACGCGGGACCGGCCGCCGACGGCGGGCACGCGTACGCCTTCGAGGCCGCTTCCCGCGGCGAGGTTGTCCTGAAGAACGGCTGGGTGGAGGTCAGTCCGGCAGTATGACGCCCGCCACGTAGCCGGTCAGCCGCTTCCCGAACATCACAGAGACGGTCTGCCCGTCGTGCTGAACCGCCAGCCCGTAGAGGTCTTGTGTCGGCTGGACCGTGCCGCCCTCCAGGTCGATCTCCCAGGTCGCGAACCTCGCCAGGCGCGCGGCGCGCTCTGCCGGCCCATGGTAGAAGAGCTCTTCGTCGTTGAGATCCAGGGAGAGCATCAGCTCGAGATCGTCGCTGGCCCGCAGTTGGGCGAGCCGCTGCTCGATCGCGATGAGGACCTGGGCCAGGGCGCGATCCGCCGGCGAGTGGGGGAGCGACGTGGGCATCCTAGTTCCGCTCCTCCCGCCAGCCGGCCTTGAAGGAGGTCAGGCTCTCGTCGCTGAAGCCCCACGGCGACCTGGTGGTCGCTCCGCCGTCGACCACGAGCGTCTGCCCGGTCACCCGGGCCGCCAGCGAGGAGGACAGGAACAGGGCGCCGTTGGCGATGTCCATCGGCCGGGGCGGTGCGAGGGAGTTGACAACGTCCTGGCCGAACGGGACGTCGGGCTTGTCCCACACGGCGCCGCCCACGTTGCCTGGTGCGACGCAGTTGACCCGGATGCCGTACCGTCCGAACTCGTCGGAGTACGTCTTCACCAGCGAGATGATGCCGGCCTTGGCCGCCCCGTACGCGACGTGGAACCGCGAGGAGGAGAAGCCGTCGACCGACGTGACCGCCGTGATGGCTCCGCCCGTGCCCTGCTCGACCATGTGCGGCAGGACCGCCTTGAGGACGAAGAAGAACTGCTTGAGGTTCTTCGTCATCTGGTAGTCCCAGTCCTCCTCGGTCTGCTCGTGGGAGGGGGCGAAGATCGCCTCGCCCACCACGTCGACCAGTACGTCGACCCCGCCGAGCCCGGCCACCGCTTCGTCGACGATCCGCCTGGCCTCGGCTTCGGTGCGCACGTCCCCGACCACGGCGAACGCCTTCCCCCCGGCCTGCTGTATCTCCGCGACTATCTCGGCGGCCCGGCCCTCGTCCATGTCGACGCAGGCCACCGTTGCGCCCGCCGACGCTAGCTGGAGCGCGCTGCCCCGGCCGTGTCCGGCCCGGTAGGGAATGAAGCCCGCCCCGACGACGATGGCACGCGCCCCGTCGAGTCCAAGATCGATCATGCGCTCGTCCTCTCTGCGCGTGACTTAGATACCTCTATAACTATAGAACGGACAGGCCTGCCCGGGGTAGCCTCGGACCAGGATGAGACCCAGCGAGAGACCCAGCAAGGGAGCATCACCGTGCCCGTCATCGCCATCGTGGGCGCCGGCCAGGGCCTGGGCCTGTCGATCGCCAGGCGATTCGGCCGCGAGGGCTTCGCGGTCGCCCTGATCTCGCGCTCCGACGCTCACCTCGCCGCGCTGACCGCCGAGCTGCAGCTGGCCGGCATCGAGGCCGCCGGATTCGAGGCTGACGTGCGAGACCGCCCCGCGCTGACGGAGGCGCTGGCGGCCGCCGCGCAGCGGTTCGGCCCGGTCGACGTGCTGGAGTACTCTCCGGCCCCGCACGGCGCGCCGGCCGGCCTGGCCATGACTGACGTCCTGCACGTCACGCGCGAGAACGTGCAGGCCCAGATGGAGTTCTACGTCTACGGCGCGATCACCGCCGTCCAGGCCGTGCTGGACGGCATGCTGGCCCGTGGCCGCGGCACGCTGCTGTTCACCACCGGCGCGTCCTCCGCCGTGACCATGCCGCCGATGGGCAACGTCGGGATCGCCGGAGCCGGGCTGCGGAACTACGCCCTGGCCCTCAACGCCGCGCTGGCCGATCGCGGGGTGTACGCCGCGCACATCCCGCTGGCCGTCTACATCGGCTCGGGCGGCCGGGAAACCCAGCCAGGCACCATCGCCGAGCTCTACTGGGACCTCTACCTGACCAGGGACCAGCCCGAACGCCTGTACTCCGCGCCGTAAGGCCAGCGCGGAGGCCAGCGCCTCCAGCTTGCGCGGATGCCACGGCCGGGGCGTGGACAGCACGATCCGCTGCACCCCGATGTCCGCGAGCCGGTCGAGCAGCGCCGCGAATCCCGTGGCCGGGGGCGACAGCATCACGCTGGTCTCGACCTGGCCCGCCCGCCCGTATCCGGCCTCCCGCTCGCGCAGCTGGGCGATGCGCTTGGCGATGACCGCGTGGTCGCCGGTGCCGTTCCAGCCGGTGGCCCAGCGCGCGGCGATGTCGACCGCCTTGAGCGACCCGCCGCCGATCACGATCGGCGCGGGTCGCTGGACCGGGCGCGGGAGCAACTGGGCGCCGCGCAGCGGGTAGCGCCCGGCCAGGCTCACCGGCTCCTCGGCGTTCCACAGCGTGGCGATGGTCCTGGTGCTCTCCTCGAGCATCGCGAGCCGCTCGCCAGGCGACGGGAAGCCGAACCCGAAGGTCTCATGCTCCCCGGCGTTCCAGGCCGCCCCGATGCCGATCTCGGCCCGGCCGCCGGTGATGGCGTCCAGCGTCTGCAGCGCTCGTGCCAGCAGTACCGGGTGCCGCATGGTGACGGGCGAGACCATGCACCCGAGCCTGATGCGCTCGGTGACCGGGCCGAGCGCCACCGCCAGGGACAGCGCGTCGAGCGCGCCGAGCTCTGGCGCGAACCCGGCCACGCCCATGAGGTGATCCGTCGCGTAGAACGCGTCGAACCCCAGCCCTTCCGCGGTGCGGGCCACGTCGGCCACCTCTGGCCACGTCAGCGTCAGCGTCCCGGCCAGGCTGTAGCGCATCTGGACCCACTCTCGGCGCGCGTAGCGCGTTGACCGTGCGGTGAAACCGGCGTACGTTCTGAATAAAGATTTATCTTTTTATAAGAGTCCAAGCAAGTACGGGAACGGACCGGCCATGGAGTTGCAGCTCACCGCCGCGCAGAGCCAATGGCGGGAAGAGGTAAAGGACTTCCTCGACACCGAGCTGCCGACCCGGTGGGAGAAGTCGACCGAGTGGTGCGAGGACGAGGACTTCTGGGCCTTCGCCATCGACTTCACCAGGAAGGTCTCTGCCAAGGGCTGGATCGGCCTGACCTGGCCGCAGGAGTACGGCGGCCTGGCCAGGGCGCCCATCGACCAGCTGATCTTCTCCGAGGAGTTCACCTACCGCGACGCGCCGCTGGTCAACACCATCGGCTGGGGGCTGGCCGCCGGGGCCCTGCTGCGCGGCGGCACCGACGCCCAGAAGCGCAAGTTCCTGCCCGCCATTCAGCGCACCGACGTCCTGTGGGCCGAGGGCTACACCGAGCCGGAAGCCGGCTCGGACCTGGCCTCGCTGACCACCCGGGCGGTCCGCGACGGCGACGAGTGGGTGATCAGCGGGCAGAAGACGTTCACCACCTGGGGCAGCCACGCGGACATGCTCTACTGTGCGGCGCGCACCGACCCCGAGGCGCCAAGGCACCGGGGCATCACCATCTTCGGGCTGCCCATCGACCAGCCAGGGGTCTCCTTCGGGCCGCTGCCCAACATCGGCGGCGGCCGGCAGAATCACACCTTCCTTGACGGTGCCCGCGTCCCGCACGAGAACATGATCGGCCTGGAAGGCCGCGGCTGGGACCTGATCATGGGCGGGTTCTACGGCGGCAACATCGGTGCCGCTTACATGGAGGCCCAGCAGAAGCTGGACAAGATGGTGGCCTACTGCAAGACGGCCAGGCGCAACGGCAAGCCGCTCATCGACGACGCGGTGGTCCGCGACCAGCTGGCCGAGATGGACCTGCTCGTGCAGGCCGAACGGCTGCTGACCTACGAGTCGCTGTCGAACATCCAGAGCAGGCGGCCGCCCGTGTTCGCCGGGGCCATCGGAGCTGTGGTCAGCAAGGAGTCGATGACCCGGTTCGCCGAGCTCACCAACCTCATCGCCGGGCGGGCGGGGCAGCTGGCCCTCGGCTCCCGCTGGGCCCCGATCGACGTGGCGAGCGGCGGCCCTGAAGCGTGGTTCAGGACCTCGATCCGCAACCACGCGGGCGGCACTCCGCAGGTCAAGCGGATGGTGCTGGCCACCCGCGGGCTCGGACTCCCGAGATAGGGCACGACGCATGGACATCGATCTCGAGCAGCACCAAGCCGACCTGGCCGACACGGCGCGCCGCTTCTTCACCGCCCGCGCCGCGATCAGCGCGGTACGCGAGTGGGAGGCCTCCGAGCAGGGCTTCGCCGCCGACCTGTGGGCGGAGATGGCCGACCTGGGCTGGCTCAGGATCGGCCATCCGGAGTACGTGGGCGGCGTCGGCGGTGGCGTCCTGGAGCTCAGCGTCATCTACCAGGCCATGGGCCGCACCCTCGCTCCCGTCCCGCATCTGGAGTCGGCGGTGATCGGGGCCGGCGTGCTGGCCGCCGCCGGCACCAAAGCCGCCCGCGACCTGCTCGAGCCGGTCCTGGACGGGACCCGGATCATCACGCCCGCGCTGGCCGAGGATGACACCGGCTTCGGCCCGGAGTCGATCGCCATGCCCGGCGTCATCGAGGCGGACGGCTCGCTGCGGCTGGCGGGCAGCAAGATCCTGGTCGGCTACGGCAACTCCGCCAGCCACCTGATCGTCGCCGCGCGCACCGCGCCGCCCTCGGCGGCCGCATCAGGGATCACGCTGGCGCTGGTCGAGGTCACCGCGCCCGGCGTGACGCTGACCTTTCTGCCTAATCTGGCCGGCCATCCGCTTTACGCCGCGACCTTCGACCGGGTGCGCGTCGCGGCGCGCGCCGTGCTTGGCCCGGTCCACGCCGGGTGGGAGCTGCTCGAGCCCGTCCTTGACCGGGCCGCGGTGCTGCGCGCCGCGCAGATCCAGGGCGCCGCCGAGCGACTGCTCGAGCTGTCGGTGGAGTACGCGGAGCGGCGCACGCAGTTCGGCCAGGCCATCGGGCGCTACCAGGCCGTGCAGTACCTGTGCTCGGACATCGCCATCAACACCCACCTGACCTCGCTGATGGTCCGCTACGCGGCCGGGCTGCTCGACGCCGGGCTCCCGGCGGCCAAGGCCGTATCAGAAGCCAAGGCCCAGGCCAGCCTGACCGCCAGGCTCGCCCCAGAGCGGGCGCACGCCGTGCACGCCGGCATCGCGTTCATCCTCGACTTCGACGTCCAGCTGTTCACCAGGCGCTGCCGCCACTGGGAGCTCGACGCCGGCGACGAGCGCTACCACCGCGAGCGCATCGCCGCCGCCCTGGCCGCCGCCTGACACACCACTACCCGGAGGAGATCCCCATGGAGCGGCAACGTCTCAAGACCGGCAAGTTCGGGCTGGGAACGATGATCCACTCGGTGCACATGACCGATGACGTGGGCCAGCTCAATCGCTTCTACGAGCAGGTCTTCGGCGGGCTTCTGTTCATGGGGGTCGACGAACCCAACTACCTGCCCGTCGAGGACCGCTACGCCGGCCTCGTCCTGATCAGTGACCTGTGCATCGAGACCATGGGGCCCAAGATGCCGGCCGATCCGACCAAGCCAGTGGGCAAGTTCTACACCAAGTTCGGGCGGCACCTGCACTCCGTGGGCTACAAGGCCGACGACCTGCCCGGGCTCGGCAATGACCTGATCGCCAAGGGCGTCTACATCGGCGCCCCAGGCGGCGGCAAGATCGAGCAGATGGACGACCAGACCATCTACTTCTATCCCAGCCCGCGGGACACCTGTGGCCTGATGGTCGAGCTGTGCGCGATGGAGATGCCCGGCGATCCGCGGCTGCTCCCCAACTGGAGTTCCCACGTCAAGCAGTGGGAGCTGGTCCACCCGCTCGGCATCAAGCGGCTGGGCTGGGTCACGCTGGGCGTCAAGGACCTGGACGACGCGGTGGCCAGGTACGTCGAGCTGTTCGAGGCCGAACGCGTGCACGCGGGCACCGACGACGCCGAGGGCGCCAGGTTCGAGATCCTGCACCTCGGCGACGCGCTGCTCCGGCTGGCGCAGCCGCTCGAGCCGGCCACGCCGCTTGGCCAGCACGTGGCCACGTGGGGCAACATGATCTACGGAATCACGCTGGTCGTCACGGACCTCGACGCGGTACAGGACTGGCTGGACCGGAACTCGGTCCGCTCCAGCCGCGTGAATCCAGAGCTCGTGGCGGCCGACCCGGCCGACACCTTCGGCGCGCCCTACTTCTTCACCACG
>Ga0335072_10002969_pt1 | contig 25892 bp, 18 predicted proteins | sample Lox_Sample_21_FD_206725 | JGI IMG/M metagenome (GOLD analysis project Ga0335072, IMG submission 206725) | Soil microbial communities from Loxahatchee National Wildlife Refuge, Florida, United States - Lox_Sample_2.1 | ecosystem: Environmental > Terrestrial > Soil > Wetlands | place: USA...
GCGGGAAACCGCATCCAAGCGGATTCTACGCTCCCGCCGACGCATCAGCTCCCTGTCAGCCCAGGATCGGCAGATCGACCTTGAATTCGCTGCCTCGTCCCGGACCCGCGCTTCGCGCCTCGATGGTGCCGCCATGCAGCTCGACTATATTCCTCGCCAGCGCGAGCCCTATTCCGAGACCGCCCTCGGAGCGGTCACGCGTGCCTTCGAGCTGCGAGAACATGGAAAACAGCCGGGGAAGGTGCTCGCTCGGGATTCCGACGCCCTTGTGCTCAGCTGGTGACCTGCAGGATCGCGGTCTTCAGGTATTCCGCCATCGATTTCGTCCGCGCCGCCGGACCGATGAGGTCGTTGCGCACTTCGATGTAAGCGCACGGCACCCCGATCTCGAGCCCATGGCGCTGCAGCGTGAACCAGTCATTGGCGCGAAAGTCATAGGGCTCGTTGTCCCGAACCACGAACGCGCCGGGTTCCGACAAGGCCGCGATCAGCCGCGGCGCCAGACGCACGTCCTCGCGCCACATGACTCCGATCTGACAATCCCGTCTGGCATTGCCCCAGTACGGCGAGAACGAGTGGATGGAGATCACCGCCCGCGCCGGATGTTGCTCGGTCCAAAGTGCAACCGCACTCTCGACCGGGGCGCGCGCGATGGCCTCACGGGCTTCGATCTCATCTGCCGAGAGATCGAGATTGCCCGGGACCGGCACGCCGCCGATCTCGATGCGGCGGCACTCGGCATCGGCGCGCTTGCGGTTGTAATCGAGAAAGAGCCGCGAATAATGGGCGAGGATGGCCGTGGCGCCCAGCTCCCGCGCGAGCGCGCGCGTGAGGTCTGCCGCCCCGAGATCACAGCCATGATGGGTGGCGAAGAAGACACCGGGCAGGCCCAGGTCCTTCCAGGGCGCCGGCACGATGCTTCCTCCATGCTCGCAGAGCAGCACGATGTCCGGGCGGGTGGTGCCCGTAATGACTTCTGCCGCTCCTGCCGCCAGGGCATCGACCTTGCCGTGCCGGAAGTGAGGCGGCCGCGCCATCATTCGGGACTGATATGGAAGGACTTCGCTTCGGTCAGCTGCAGCAGGCCCTCCCTGCCGTTGCACCATCCCAGGCCCGAGCTCTTGCGCCCACCCCAGGGCAGATAGAGATCCGCATGATCGCAACGGTTGACGAATACCGTGCCGGCATCCAGCTCATCCGCGAAGCGCACCCCCGCTTCGATATCGCGCGTCCAGACGCTCGCGGTCAGGGCAAGGTCACTATCGTTCATCCGCCGAAGCGCCTCCTGATCGTCCGCGACCCGCTGGATGCAGGCAATGGGTCCGAACAGCTCCTCGCGCATGATGCTCATGGAGTGAGAAACTCCCGTCAGCATGGCGGGGGCGACATAACAGTTGTCTTCCCGCTCGAAGGCAACGGCTTGCTCCTCCGCCTGATAGTGGGCGCCGGCGCCGATGGCCTGCGCGACCTGCCGGCGGATGGCGTCCGCGGCGGCCTGCCTCACTACCGGCCCGACCGCCGGATTATCGGTGATCGGATTGCCGAGCGTCCACTTGGCCATCTCGCGGGTGAAGCGCTCGAGGAACTGCCCGTATATCGAGGCGTGGACGTAGAGGCGCTCGACCGAGCAACACGACTGGCCGGCGTTCGAGAAACATCCGTCCGCGAGCTTGGGGATGGCCGAAGCCAGGTCCGCGTCCGGGCGCACATAGGCCGGGTCTTTGCCGCCGAGCTCCAGATGAACGTGGGTGAAGGTGCCCGCCGCCGCCCGATGGACCTCGAGTCCGCCGCGGACCGAGCCGATGAAGTTGATGCCCTTGAGCCGCCCGCCGCGAATCAACGCTTCCGCATCGGGGTGCCGCATGGGAACGACCTGCAGCACGCCGGCCGGACCGCCGATCGAGTCGTACGCTTCCTGAAGGATCTGCCCGATGGGCGCGGTCTGGTCCGCGTGCTTGAGGATGACGGTGTTGCCGCCGAGAAGCGGAGCCGCCACCAGCCACGGGAGGAGACCGACCGGATAGTTCCAGGGAGCGATCGAGAGGTGCACCCCTTGTCCTTCACGGCGGACGAAGCGCTGAATTCCGCCGTCCGCCGGAAAGGGCTGATCCTCGAGTACCGTGGCGGCCTCGACGTGCTTCTCGGTGACCAGCCTGAAGCGCGGCGTCTCATCCGCCTGCGCCAGCGGCCGGCCGATCTGACGCGCCAGCTCTCCGGCCAGCAGCTCCTTGCGGGAGACCAGCGCCGCGGCCAGTGCCGTGACCAGTTGGGCGCGCTCGCCGAAGGAAGACTTCCTCCAACTGCCGAAGGCGCGTTCCGCATTCTCGAGCGCGCGCGCAATCTCCTCCGGGGACGCATACCGCATGGTGGCGCACACGCGCCCATCGACTGGGGAGACGATCTGGAATTTCGAGGTCATGGTCATCTCAACCTGGACGTGCTGCCGGGAGGGCCGACCGGACGACTATAGGATGTTTCCAAAACGGAAACAACGATTCCAAATTGGATTGTACGCCTCCGGCGATTGTGCTCTAATCGCCGGGCCTTGCCGGCTTTGGGGAGAGCTATGCCGATGATCAGCTTCGACTTTCGCGGCCGCGCGGCCGTCGTGACCGGTGCCGGCGGCGGCATGGGCCTGGAGATCGCCCGAAAAATCCTCGACGCCGGCGGCTCGCTGCTGGCGATCGATGTCAAGCCGCGGCCCGCGGAGCTTCCTCAATCCGAGCGCTGCCTCTACGCGCAGGGCGATCTGACAGACGAGGCCTTCGTCGGCAAAGCCGTGGATGACGCCGCGCGCCAGTTCGGCCGCATCGATTACCTGGCAAACGTCGCCGGCGTCCTCTGGTTCGGCCGCGACGCCTCGCTGCTGACCATGGACCTGGGTCTCTGGGACCAGGTGTTCCAGATCAACCTGAAATCCATGGTGCATACCGCCCGCGCCGTCGTGCCGCACATGCGCAAACAGGGCGGCGGCGCCATGGTGCACTTCTCCACGGTGCAGTGCCTGCGCGGCGACTCCATTCCTCAGGACGCCTACGCGGCCTCCAAAGCGGGCGTCGGCGCGATCTCGAAGTCGCTCGCCATGCAGCTCGCCAAGGAGGGCATCCGCTCCAACACGATCTTCCCCGGCCTGACGCTGACCCCGATGCAGGCCCGGTGGAACACCGCGGAAAAGGTGTCCGCGGTGGGCGAATACATCCCCATGGGGCGGGTCGGCAAGCCGCAAGAGCTCGCCGACGCCGCCTTGTTCCTGCTGAGCGATGGTGCCTCTTACATCACCGGCATCGATCTCATCGTGGATGGCGGCATCCTGCTCAAGTATTGAGGTGACGCGGCATGAACCTCGAAGCCCTTCGCCAGCAGATCGCGGCCGAGCAATTCGATACCGTCATCGTCTGCATACCCGACATGCAGGGGCGCCTGGTCGGCAAGCGCGAAAGCGCCGAATACTTCCTGAGCAGTCTCGAGGCGGGAACGCACGTCTGCGACTACCTTTTCACCGTGGACATCGAAGGCACTCCCGTTCCCGGGTATGCCTCGGCCTCGTGGGAAAGAGGGTACGGCGACTATACGGTCACCCCGGATTTCTCCACCTGGAGACGGGCCCCTTGGCTGCCGACGTCCGCCATCGTCATCGGCGACTGTTTCGACGAGGACAAACACCTGGTCCCGGTGGCGCCCCGGGCCATCCTCCAATCCCAGATCGAGACCGCCAGGAAACGCGGCTTCGCGCTCAAGGTGGCCTCGGAGCTGGAGTTCTTCCTCTATCAGGACAGTTTCGATGAGTGCATTGCGAAGGGATTCCAGAACCTGCGGCCCTCCTCGCCCTACAGTCAGGACTACAACCTCCTGCGGACCTCGCAGGCGGAGCCGGTGCTGCACGAGATCCGGCGCGCGATGGCGGTCCTCGGGATACCAGTCGAATCCACCAAGGGCGAATGGGCGGCGGGCCAACAGGAAATCACCCTGCGCTACGGCGATGCGCTGAGCAACGCCGATCACCATGTCCTCTTCAAGCATGCGGTCAAGGAGATCGCCGCCCGGCACGGGAACTCGGTGACCTTCATGGCCAAGCCCTACGCGGAAGTCGCAGGGTCCGGGTGCCACATCCATACGTCCCTCTGGTCGGCGGATGGCCAGGTCGGCCGCTCAGCCGACGCCGCCGCGGCGGATGGCCTGACGGCGGAATTCCGCAGCTTCGTGGCAGGGATCCTGGCATACGCGGCCGAGTCCACCGCATTCTTCGCTCCCACCATCAACTCCTACAAGCGCTTTCAGGCCGGCACCTTCGCTCCCACGCGCATCGCCTGGGGCCGGGACAATCGGACGACCGGATTCCGCCTGGTCGGCCACGGCGACAGCACCCGCATCGAGGCGCGGGTACCCGGCGCCGACGCAAATCCCTATCTCGCTTACTCGGCCATCATTGCTGCAGGCCTCAAAGGCATCGAGCAGAAGCTGCCGCTGCCGGAAGAGTCCCGCGGCAATGCCTACGCCAACCCCGCGCTCGCCGAAGTCCCCAAGTCGCTGCCCGAAGCGGCGGCGCTCCTCGATCGATCACGCATGTTGCGTGAGGCGCTGGGAGATGAGGTCGTGGATCACTACGTGCATGCCGCCCGATGGGAAGTCTCCCAGTACGATGCGCAGGTCACCGACTGGGAGAGACGGCGCCTCTTCGAGCGCACCTGATGGAGAGGTCCCACTCCGCGCCGGCCCGTGGCGCCCGGGCCGCGGCGCAGATTCGTCACTACCGGAATTCCAGGAAGATGAGCCTGCGCGAGCTCGCTCAACACTCCGGCATCTCCGCCTCGCAGCTCTCCAAGATCGAGTCAGGGAAGGCGAAGCTCACCGTCGAGACGGCTCTCAATCTCGCCGGCATCCTGCAGGTGCCGGCGGCCCTCTTTCTCAGCGAGCCGCGCCACAAAGCGATGGCACGCCGCTCGGTGACTCGCAAGGCGCAGGGCGCGAGACACACGAGCCCGGGGATGAAGATGGAAGTGTTGTGCGGCGAGTTCAAGGAAAAGCATCAGCTCTTCTGGAAGGTGAAGGTGACCGCGAAGTCGCTCGAGGAGAATGGCGGCTGGCGCCAGCACCCGGGGCAGGAGTTCCTGCATGTCCTCTCCGGTACGTTGGAGCTGCACAGCCAGTACTACGATCAGATCGTCCTCAAGGCCGGCGACAGCATCCTCTTCGATGCCGACCAGCCCCACGCCTATGTGGCCGTCGACGGGGCCGTGGAGCTATTGATGATGAACAGCCTCTCGGAGTGAGCCGTGAGTGACCGCGACGCCGAGCAGCTGAGTGCGCTGGGCTATACATCCCATTTCGATCGCACCATGAGCCAGTGGGAGAACTTCTCCCTCGGCTTCACCTACCTGTCGCCCGTCGTGGGCGTCTATTCGGTGTTTGCGCTCGCCCTGCAAAGGGGCGGGCCGCCGATGTGGTGGTCCTACCTCCTCGTCGGATTCTTCCAGCTGCTCGTCTGCCTGGTATTCGGCGAAGTCGTCTCCCAGTTCCCGATCTCCGGCGGCCTGTACCCCTGGGCGAGACGTCTGGTGGGCAAGCGCTGGGCCTGGATGACGGGGTGGATCTACGCATGGGCGCTATGCGCGACGATTACGGCCGTCGCGATCGGCGGCGCACCATTCGTCGCGGCTCTGTTCGGCGTCGATTTCGGCCCGCAGGTTCAGACAGCCATCGCGATCGCCATGATCGCGTTCGTGACGCTGCTGAACCTGAGCGGCACCCGGCTCCTCGCGCGGGTTGCCATGTTTGGGTTCATCTGCGAGCTCGTAGGCGCGCTGGCCGTGGGCGGCTACCTTCTCCTCAGGGCCCGCCACCATTCGCTCTCGGTTCTGTTCGATACGAGCGTCGTATCCGCAGGCGCGAGTTACTGGCCGGCGTTCGCGGGCTCGGCGGTGGCGGCGATGTTCTGCTATTACGGTTTCGAGGCCTGCGGCGACGTTGCGGAGGAAACGCCCAACGCCGCCCGGACCATTCCGAAGGCCATGCGCATGACCATCTATATCGGTGGCGCGGCCGCCATGCTCGTCTGCCTCGCCCTGATATTGGCCATCCCCGATCTGCCGGCCGTCCTCGCCGGCAAGGTGGAGGATCCGGTGGCGGATACTCTGACCGCCGCATTGGGAGTCTCCGGCTTCAGGGCGGTGATCCTGATCGTCCTGGTGTCCTTTCTCTCCTGCCTGCTCAGCCTGCAGGCGGCGGCCAGCCGGCTGCTGTTCGCTTACGGCCGCGACAGGATGATCGTCGCCAGTGAATTTCTCAGTCACCTCTCGCCGAGGACCCACGTGCCGAACGGCGCCCTGATCGTCGTCGGACTGATTCCAGCGCTTTTTGCGCTCATCGGCATCTGGCTTGCGGATGCCATCGCGACCATCATCAGCTTTGCATCGGCGGGAATCTACCTGGCGTTCCAGCTGCTCGTCCTGGGTGCGCTCATCGCGCGGGCACGCGGGTGGCGGCCTGCAGGCTCCTTCAGGCTCGGCGCCTGGGCAATCCCGGTGAATGTCACTGCCTTGATCTACGGCGTCTGCGCGATCATCGACATGGTGTGGCCGAGAACCCCGCAGGACCCGTGGTACAGCAACTACGGCATGCTCATCGGGACGGCGGCGATCGTGTCAGCAGGCCTCCTCTATATGGTCCTGGGACGGCCCTACGACCGTGGAACATCTCCCGCCGGAGATGCACATCTGCTGTCCCCTCAATGACCGAGCGTTTTGACGAAGTCCCGAGCTCCGCTCCACGGGCCCGCACAGACGTACCACTGAAAATCGAAAGCGGTCGATCCTGGCAGCGCACGGGTCAGCACCGCCCCGAGATAGCGCAGCTTGAACACCTCGGGTGCGCCGATTCCGACCTCCCAGGGATCGCCGTCCGCGATGACGTATAACTTGTTTGTCGACCAGGATTTCGTCGGAACGACGACCGCGAGTCCGTCGGAGTCCGCGGCATCCTGATATCGCCCCGCGGCCACCACGGGCGTCGTCTTGCTTTCACAGGGCGTCTTTACGGTACAGTTGCCGGGGTACGCCGTTGCGTAATCGACATTCCAGGGCACCGCCCCGAGCAGGAGCCAGCTCAGGGGCCCGGAACCCTCCGCCCGGATGTTGACCACCGTCTGCTCCAGCCGCAGATAGTATTGCGGCGTGCCGCCTGGATTGGGCACCCAGCTCGCCTCGGTCTCGATCGTGTAGGGCGTGGAATAGCCCGGGGGAAAGTGGCCGCTCAGCCGTCCTTTCCAGACGGACAGCAGCGGATGCCGCTCGAACGACTGATCCGCCCCGAAGTCCACCATCATTGCAAAGGCGTCCATCGTCTTCCGACCGTCGCAGGCGACGCCCGCCACCGTTGCCGGCATATCCATGCTGGCCAGCCCCTGGGTGGGAAGGAATGCCGACGTGAACGGATCCTGTCCCTTCAACCCGGCCTCGGTGCCGTGCCGGACCCTGTACATGGAGACATCCACGCCTATGGTCGAGCCATTGCCCCGCAGCCGGCGCCCGAAGAGCAGCTCTTTGCCGCGGTATCGCAATGACACCAGGGTGGCGCCATTCGTCAGGTCGAACCGCGCCTGCTGCTCGCCGCTCGGGTCCTGCAGGACCACCACCTTGTTCGCAGGGCTATACGGCGCAAAGCCCTCGACGTCGCACGTGACGGTCCGATACTCCTGTGCGTGGAGCGTTATCGCCGGCAGCATGAGCAAGATGCAGCATCGCCAGCACGCCGACCCAACCCGCCTCGACCCGCTCTGCCGCCTGTTCATCGCGCCCCGCCCTCCTTTCCGAACGATTGCGCAAAGCCGAGTGCGTCCCGCCACGGCCCCGCCATCACATACCAGATGAAGTCCTTCGCCGTGACCCCGTCGAGGGCTTCGCGCGATTCCAGGTGAAAGCTCTGCATGCGCCACTGGTAGTCGGGGCCCAACGCGCCGCTCACCTCGTTATGGGGGAAGTCGCTGCTCGGGATGGCGATCGCCAGTCCCGTATTCAGGGTCTGATCGGTGTAGAGGCCGCCGGCCATGTAGCTCGTGCTCGACGTCGAGCAAGGGCACCCCTTCGGACTGATCACCGGTACGGCAAATGCCCAGGGCTCGTAGTCGGCGAAGTCGTATCCGAACGGCCCGATCTTCGCGCGCGTCAGATGCATGATCCGCTCCTGCAGGCGCAGGTAATACTCAGGCCCTGACGATGCCCGGCTGCGAACCCAGCTCGCCCGGGTCTCGAGCGTATACGGCGCAAAGTAACTGCCCGGCGCGCCGTTGTTGACCTGCCCTCCCCAGACGGCCAGCAGGGGCTTGCGGTAAAAGGACGCGTTGTTGTTGAAGTCCAGCATCATGGTCACGATGTCGATGGACGAGGTACCGTCGCATGCGACCCCGGTCACCGGCGAGTTCGAGTATTCGTCGCCGGCCTGCGTCGGGTTGTAATCCCCCTGCCCCTGTACGGCGCCCCATTTCGCAAATCCCATCACGTGATGGATCGCCATCTGCAGCATGGCGCCCCGGTTCCAGCCCCAGATGTGCTCGATTCCTTTGTATTTGAGCGAGACGATCGCGCCGCCGGCCGTGATGTCGAACAGCACGGTCTGCTGGCCGGCCGGGTCCTGTATCACGATCGCCTGGTCGGTCAGGCCCGGCTCCTGGACGAAGTCGGTCGTCTTGCACGCCACGCGTACGGTTACCGTCTCGAGCGGTGTCGGCGGCTCGTTCGCCCGCAGGATGGACGCCGCCCCCATCAACAGCAGGCCGATCAACGCGGTGGCGGATTTCTTGTGGCCTTCTCTCATTGCAATCATCCTCCCGCTCCCACTCCCGGGGACGCAGCCGGGCCTGCGCGCAGCAGCCGTGGCGCCATGATGAGCAACGGCACGATGTATACCGCCAGAATGAGGTAGGCCAACATGCGGTAGCCCTTGGCGATCAGCGCCACCAGGCCGAACTCGTCGGCGACGAATATGGACAGGACCAGGACGGTCAGGATGGCCGCCGCGCGCATCGACTTCGACAGGTCATGCCCCGTCCGCTGCCGGTGGACGACGGCGATGCGCTCGTTGATGGCATGCACCACGCTGGTGCCGCACTCGAGCAGAGCGGCGAAGATCATTCCCTGGAACACCAATTGGAACAGCGGCAGGCCGATGCGCTCCAACATGAAGTTCGAGGGCAGCACCGCGCTCTGGATCTGGGGATAGAAGGCAGCCATGCAGAGAAAGAAGATCATCGCCGGCGCCATCGCCAGCGGGCCGGCGATGGCGCCCGCAATGACGGCATCGCGACGGGAGGTCAGATGCCGGGTGGCCGGCAATATGACGATTGCGCCTATGACGTTGTAGCTCGCGTAGGTGATGCCACCGGTCACCCAGCCGGTGACCGGCACCGGCATCGCCAGATGCTCGGCGATCTTGCCGCCGAAGCGCATGACCGACAGCACGAGGAACAGCGCGTAGGTCCCATACAAAAGGAAGGACACATACTTGAAGACGCGATCCACGGATCGGTTGCCGAAGGCCGCAAACAAGGTGATTCCGCCCATCAGGGCCAACGTCCCGGCGATAGGCGGCCAAGCGAGCGTCGCGGCACCGATCGCGCCGGCGGCCGCGCCGAATACCGACAGCACGACGAGCATGTAAGCCACGTAGACCACCTCGAAGGCGATCCAGAAGCGGCCGAGGAGCGCCTGAAAGAAGGTCCGATAGTCGTATCTGCCGCCGACGTAGGCAAACTGGAACGTGAGGCTGCAGATGGCACTCCAGATGAGGGTCGCCAGCAGCATCGCGAGCAGACCGCCACGGGGTCCGCTCGGCAGGAAGAACTCCGCCAGCTCGCGGCCCGTGGCATACCCGCCCCCGATGACGGCCGCCTTGAAAGCCAGTCCCGGCAGCAGCAGGCGCTGGAAGATGGAGGGTGAGCCACGCACGCCGGAATACTACTGCCAGCCCGCAAGACTCATGGCCGCCATTCGTAATGGATGTATGAGCAACCCTGGGGCAGCGGCGCCGAGTCACCGGCCGTCGCATCTACACCACAGTGAAAACGTGCTACTGAAATGCTTGCAATGGGCTACCCCGGCGCGGCGCCGCACGCGCATGCTCCCTACACCTGCGAGCCAGCAATCTCACACCCGCTTTTGGTAATGCGCTCATGAGCAATGACGCGAGTTACCGGCCGGCAGGCGCAGTAGCATCGGCACCCGAGCACCCAGATAGACGACCCAAAGGGTCGCGGTGAGGCGACGCGACGACGAGCGGCCCTCAAGTGCGCACACGTCGAACTTAGCGGGGAGAACATGAAACTATCGTCATTGCCGTTCAGCGTATCGTTGTTATGCGGTCTCACGCCGGTCTTCGCCCAGACGGCGCCCCAGGACCAGACGACTCTGGAAGAAGTCATCGTAACGGCGCAGAAAGCCGCGCAGCCGCTGCTCGATGTCCCGATACCGGTGACGGCCATCTCGGCCGCCACGCTGGTCGACAACAACGAGGTCGATCTGCAGAATTTCTATACCAAATTTCCATCGCTGAGCATCGACTACGCCCAGCAGTCCGCCGTCAACCTCGTCGTTCGAGGCCTACCCGCATCCATCACGGTGGATGACGTCCCGCTATCGATCACCAGCTACCTGGAAGAGGCCGGCGGCCTCTCGTTCGATCTCGACCCGAGCGGACTGAAGCAGATCGAGTTGCTGCGCGGTCCGCAGGGTACGCTCTATGGCGCCGACAGCGAAGGCGGCCTTCTGCGGTACGTGACCGCGGATCCAACGACCGATGGCGTCAGCGGCCGGCTGGACGCGGGCGTCAGTTCGATCGCCAATGGCTCGCAACCCGGATGGGACTTTCGCGGTTCGGCCAACCTTCCGGTCAGTAGCAGCGCGGGCTTGCTGGTTGACGCGTTTGCGCGGCAAGACCCGGGCTACGTCGACAATCCGACGCTGGGAATCAACGGTCTGAACCTGAGCCACACGTATGGCGGCCACGCGGCGTTCCTCTGGACTCCCACGGACGCGTTCTCCTCCAAATTTGGCGCATTCCTGCAGGTTGCCAGAGGCGGCGGAACCAACGACTTCGACGTCGGCCCGGGGCTCGGACCTTATGACCAGGACTATATCGCGGGAACCGGGCCGTACGAGCGGGTGTCGCAACTCTACAGCGAGAACCTGAATTACAAGATCGGTAACTTCCAGCTCACCTCGGTCACGGGCTATGTCTGGACCGGCTTCAGGGATTCATACGACGCCACGTCGACCGGGGCTGGACCGATCCTGCAATACGGCATCCCCGGCACCCCGTTCACCGGCTTCGGTCAGCCCGGCGTGCTGGTGCCCGAGAACGGACACAGCTCGCAGTTCTCGCAGGAAATCCGGCTCCTGTCGCACATCGGCAGGTTCATGGATGTGTTGCTCGGGGGCTTTTACGATTCCGCTTATGGGGTTTTCATTGAGCACGTTCTGGCGACCAATCCCCAGACCGGCCAGGTGGCGGGTGATTTCGACGACATCTGGTTTGGCAGCGCCGTAAAGGATACCGCGGCATTCCTGAATCTGACTGCCCATGTGACGCCGAAATTGCAGATCCAGGTTGGCGGCCGTTACGAGTGGGACCGCTTCTACAGCTACGGCACCAGTTTCGAGGGGCCGGGAACCGTCCTTTATACCGGCATTGAGACGACCGCGCCGACCCTCCTGCCCTCGCCAAACGGTCTGAGCCAGAAGGCCACCTGGCTCATAAACCCGCAATACAAGCTGACCGAGAACACCAATCTGTACGTCAGAGTGGCCACGGGTTATGCGCCAGGAACGCCGAATCCCGCGCTGATGGGCGTACCGGCGGAGAGTCAACCGGACACGGTTACCGATTACGAGCTCGGCGCAAAAGCCGACCTGCTGGATCACCGTTTGTCGTTCGACACGTCGGTGTATTACGCCAAACACACGGATATCCAGGCGAGCCTGGTGAGTTCGGGAGGCGTCTATTACTACGGCAACGGAGGCAGCGCCGCGGTGGAAGGCTTGGAGCTGTCGACGCAGTTGCGGCCCGCCACCGGACTCAGTATCTCCGGCTGGGTGACCTGGGATGAGTCGAAGGCAAGCATTCCGCCGACCTCGTCCCTGTACTCCACCAACGGTCAGTCCTTGCCGAACCTTCCCAAATGGTCCGGCAACCTCTCGATCGATCAGCAGTTCCCGCTGGGTTCGTTCCAGGGATTTGCAGGCGCGGCGATGGCATACATTGCGGCCCGAGGCGGCGGCGGCGGCATCGTATTTCCCTCTTACGCGAAGACCGACCTCCACGTCGGACTGCAGCGTGGGGCCTGGACGGCGCGCCTCTATGCCAACAACGTCGCGAACAAGCGTGGAATCATCAATGGCGGCCCTGCTACTCTCATCCCCAACAGCTTCTATTTCATCACCCCGCGACTGATCGGACTGCAGTTCACCAGGACCTTCTAGACGGAATATGAGCAGCCGCCGTTCGTTCCTGACGGGCGTGGGGGCCACCGGCGTCGTTTTGACCATGCCGCCAGTCCTGCGGCCGGCTCTGGCGGGACAGCTCCAGGATGGCGCCGATGCGCTGGAACGCGCCTTTCAGGCGCCACCCGACACTTCCAGGTCATGGGTCTATTGGTGGTGGCTCGATGGCGCCGTGACCAAGGCCGGCATCACGGCCGACCTCGAGGCCATGAGGCAGCAGGGAATCAACGGCGTACTGCTCTTCGACGCCGGGTTCGGCGGCCCGCTCGCGCCGAAGGGGCCTCGCTTCATGAGCGACGAATGGCGCGAGTACTTTCGCCATGCGGTCGCCGAAGCCGGTCGGCTGAAGCTCGAGATGTCCGTCAATCTCTGCAGCGGCTGGAACGCAGGCGGCCCCTGGCTGACCCGGGACGATGCGATCAAGCATTTCGTGTGGGAAGAGCTGACCCTCGAAGGTCCGCGCGACTTCGACGGAGAATTGCCGCGGTACAAGGAAAAGCCGCCCGCGTCCACCACGCAGAGCATGGCCTCGACTGAGGCCGGGGGGAACAACGCTGTCGATGATCCCACTCCCTGGTACCGTGACATCGCGGTGCTGGCCTGCGCGGAGGAAGGCGGCGGTGTTTGGAAGCCTGCGGAGGTTCAGGATCTGAGCGCCCGGCTCGAGAAGGACCACCTGCGATGGCACGTGCCGCGCGGCAGGTGGACCGTGCTGCGGCTCGGATTCATCGTGCCGCAGTACGATGTCGCGGAGGGCGACGACTCCATCAGAACGAAGGCCAGAGCTTTCCCGGACCCGCAATCATGGGAGATCGACCCGATGAGCGCGGCGGCGATGGACAAGCACTATGCGCACACCGCGGCGAAGCTGGCCCAGGATGGCGGCTCTCTCACGGGTAAGACATTTCGCTACGTACACATCGACAGCTGGGAGATGGGACTCCCGACCTGGACCGCGAAGCTCATCGAGGAATTCCGTCAGCGCAGGCAATACGATCCCCTGCCCTATCTGCCGGCCTTGGCCGGCAAGACCGTCGAGTCGCCCGACATCACGGCGCGATTCATCTGGGACTACCGCCGCACGATTGCCGATCTCATCGCGTCGAATTACTACGGGCGGCTGTCCCAACTCGCGCATGCCGACGGCCTGGCGACCGACTCGGAGTCCGGCGGCCCGTGGTATACCCACTACGTCGACGCCCTGGAATGCCTTGGAACGAACGATATTCCGATGGGCGAGTTCTGGAGCGCGCGGGGGCGCTTCGAAGGCATCGAGAGCAAGCCGTCCATTTATGGAGCGCCCACGGGCTTCCTGCGGCCCGCCGAATCGACCTCACCCGCCTCGAATTTCGGCTCGATCAAGCAGGCCGCCAATGCGGCCCACATCTACGGCAAAGCGATCTGTCAGGCCGAGGCTTACACGAGCTTCAATCCCGACTGGAGCGAAGACCCGTATTACCTGAAACCCTACGGCGACCGTGCCTTCTGCCTGGGGGTCACGCGCGGTGTTCTTCAAACCTATACGGCGCAGCCGAGTCTCAGCGCCAGGCCCGGCTACGAATGGGAGCACATCGGGCCGCACTTCGATCGGAACATCACCTGGTGGCCGCAGAGTCACGCCTGGTTCACCTATCTCACGCGTTGCCAATACCTGTTGGCGCGCGGATCGTTCTGCGCCGACCTCCTCTATTTCTCCGGCGAAGCCATCCCCAACTTCCCCCTGCTCGATCAGAAGCCGATCGCAGGCTACGATTTCGACGTGATCAATGCCCAGGCATTACTGACGCGTGCGCGCGCACGGAACGGGGAAATCGTCCTGCCGGATGGCATGAGTTATCGGTATCTGATCATTCCGGAGGGTGTCGCCGAATCGGTCAGTCCGGCAGTCGCCAGGAAGCTCAAGGAGCTCGTGGAAGACGGTGCGACCGTCATTGGTGCACCCCCGCGGCATTCGCTCGGCTTGACGGACTACCCGCGCTCCCAGAACGAAGTGACGACGATCGTCGGCGAGCTATGGGGCAGCACATCGGCGGGCGGCACGAAGACAGTCGGCGCCGGCCGGGTGATTTCGGGTACCCGCGTCGCAGACGTGCTGCGGACGGACGGTGTACCCCCAGATCTCGAGCCGCTGAATGCCCCGCCCGACTTGCACTTCGACTGGATTCACCGCAAAGACCCAGAGCGGGACACTTATTTCGTCGCCAACCTCACCGACCTCGAGGCCCGCTTCGAAGTGGCTTTCAGAGTTTCGGGCAAGGTACCCGAGCTTTGGGACGCCGTGTCCGGCGCCATTCGCCGCCTGCCCGAGTTCCGGCAGGAGAACGGTCGGACGGTGGTGCCTCTGCAGTTTGCCGCCAAGCAAAGCTGGTTCGTGGTTTTTCGCAAGGCGGCCGCGACAGTTACGGTACGTAAGGGCAGGAATTTCCCTTCCTTGAGGCAGCTGCAGGAGTTTCCGGGTCCGTGGAAGGTGCGTTTCGATGCCCGCAGCGGCGGTCCCGGGGACGTCGTGTTCCAGCAACTCGATGACTGGACGCAGAGGCCCGAGGATTCGATTCGCTTCTACAGCGGAACTGCGATTTATCGTCATTCCTTCTCGGCGCCGCGAGGAACATCGTCAAAGATCTATGTCGAGCTTGGAAAAGTGAAGAATCTCGCCCAGGTGCGGGTGAACGGCCATGACGCCGGAATCGTCTGGACCGCCCCCTGGCGCCTGGAGATCGGTCGGTTCTTGCGCCCAGGTCGTAACGAGCTCGAGATCGCAGTCACCAACCTCTGGCCCAATCGCCTGATAGGCGATAGCGACCTTCCAGAGGGCCGGCGGCACACCGTGACCAATGTGCGAACATACGATCACCGGCTGCCGGGGGACTTCTCCTGCTGGTGGGATCCGGAATGCGAGGCCCGAAAGGCGAGCGGCGCGCCCGCCAAACTCCTGCCTTCCGGACTTCTCGGACCGGTAGCGCTGCAGGTGGAGGACTAGCGGGTCGAACGCGGCCACAACGTGTGCGCAAATTCATCTGAGGACCTCCCTTTGACCATCCTTCGTCGGCAGCTCATCTGCTTCTTCTGTGTATTGGCACTGTCGTCCGTGGCCCTTCGTGCCATTGCGCACGATGCACCTCCCGCCGATCTCGATGCCTATGTAGCGCGCGCCATGCGGACCTTCAACGTCCCCGGTGTGGCCATCGCAATCGTCAAGGATGGAAAGGTCGTGCTGCAGAAGGGATACGGAGTACGAAAGCTCGGAGACCCCACCCCTGTCGATGCGCACACCATCTTCGCCATCGGCTCCAACACCAAGGCCTTCACCGCCGCCGCAATCGCGACCCTGGTCGATGAGGGCAAGCTTTCCTGGGACGATCCCGTCCACGAGCGCTTGCCCGGCTTCCAGATGTACGACCCGTACGTCTCGAAGGAGATGCGTATCCGCGATCTGCTCTGCCATCGCAGCGGGTTGGGGATCGGTGAAGGCGACCTGATGTTGTTCAACACCACCCTGACGCGGGACGAAGTCGTCGACCGGGTGCGGTACCTCAAGCCGGTCAGCAGTTTCCGCAGTACCTTCGCCTACAGCAATCTGATGTTCATCGTTGCCGGGCAGGTCATCGCCAAGGTGAGCGGCCAGAGCTGGGACGATTACGTCCGTAAGACTATCTTCGTCCCGCTGGGAATGAATGAAACGAACACCCGCACTGACGGCGACCACGCCGGCGCCGACTGGGCCTCACCCCATTCATACAGAGGCGGCAGCCTGCGGCCGGTCGCATTCTCGGATCTCGATACCGCTGCGGCGGCTGGCGCGATCAACTCCTCCGTCGCCGATATGTCGCGGTGGATGTTGTTGCAGCTCGACCGCGGCAGGATTCCAGGGAGCGACCAACGCATCTTCAGCCGTCAGTCCTCGGACGAGATGTGGACGCAGGAATCCGTAGTGCCGCTGAATTGGTACGGTGAATACGTCGACGGACTGGTACCGCAGTTCTCAGGCTATGGCATGGGATGGTTTCTGCGCGATTACAAAGGTCAGGAGCTGATCGGCCACCCGGGCGGAGTGACGGGCTTCGTCTCCCGGGTCATGCTGGTGCCCGGGAAGGATCTCGGCGTGGTCATTCTGACCAATGCGGAAGAAGGGAGCATTCTGGATGCGGTTCTGTATCACATTCTGGATGGCTACCTGGGAGGACCCACGCAGGATTACATTGCCGCATACAAAGCAGCGCAGGAAAAAGGGGGTAGGGAAGCTGCGGCTACCATGCGAAAGGCTCAGCAGACGCGTGCCGCCGATTCCAGGCCGCCACTGCCACTCCCGAGGTACGCAGGCGATTACGCCGATCCCTGGTACGGGAAAGTCAGCATTCGGATGGTGAACGGCGCGTTGCAGCTCGATTTTCTCCAGACCACGAGTGGTGAGGCAGATCTGCAGCAGTGGCAGTACGATACGTTCAAGGCGCATTGGCGCGATCGCCTGAAGGAGGACGCGTTCGTCACCTTCACCCTGAAGCCGGACGGCTCCATCGATCATTTCACGATGAAGTCGGTTGACCCGCTTTCCGACTTCAGCTTCGACTATCAGGACCTGTATTTCACACCCGCGGCCGCCGGGGAGACGAGGTAGCGATGTCGATCTGCCGCGGGAACCGCCGTGGGAGCTGTCGTTGGACGGTGATCGCATTCCCAATACTGGTGCTCGTCGCCCAGTATGGATTCCCGCGAGAGGCAGCGAGTGCGGCCGCCCACGCGCACGCGCCTTGCCGCGCGTTCACCCAACAGCAGATCTCGCAGATTGGCGCGGCTCTGCAGGGAACGCTGCAGAGCGAGCTGAAGTCATTCGACATGCCCTCGATCGGCGTCGCCCTGTTCGGCTGCTCGGGACTCGTCTGGGTCGGCGCTGACGGCTTTGCGGACCAGAATGAAAGTATTGCCGCCGGACCCGATACCGTGTTCAGGGCAGGTCCAATGACCGCGGCCCTCAGTCACATGCTCTCCAGCGGCGTCCGGCCGACCGGCTCGACACGCCCCGTGGCCTTTGCGGAGATGACGAGCTACGGTGCGCCGCCCGTCCCCGCATCGCCCCTCGCGCAAGGCGCGCAGCCCTCCGCCGGCGTGACCACCACCCTGAAAGAGATGGCCTCGCTCGGCACCGCTCTCCTTGTCGACGGCGGAACTGCAGCCGGCGGAATTGCAGGCGACGGGAGGATCCTCGGTCACGCCCACTCGCTGGGCCTCAGCACAAGTCGCTTTCACGGGCTGCGTCTCCTCTCCCGCAATGGCGCCGCCGACGGATTCGTCTCCAAATTCGACCTGTTGCCCCACGACGGCATCGGCGCCATCGCCTACAGCACCTTGAACGCCGGTTCCTCTGCGGAACGGGTCGCGGACCATGCGCTGCAGGTCGCACTTGCAGTCCGGGCCGGCAAGCCGGTTCCACCAAATCCGACGAGCGAGCCATTGACCGCCGCGGAGGCGCTCCCTCTCGCGGGTGAGTACCGTCACGGCCAAGCAAGTGTCATGGTCCGCTGGATGGGCGGTGCCGCGTACATCGAGACCCCGCGGCTCGCCGGTAGACTACAACGCGGTCCGTCCGGCTATGTAATGGACGACTACGTGATCCCGATGTCTCTCGCCATAGACCCTCAGGGCCGATGGCTGCGGGCGGACGGCATCCGTTACACCCGGATCGCGATTCGAGAGCCCGCACCACCGCCCGCGGAGATCGTCGGCCTCCTCGGTGACTACGGCAGCGACCAGAAAAGTATCCGCGCGTTCGAACGAGACGGCTCTCTATTCGTACGCACCGACTGGATCGAATATGACCGGATGACCCGCGTCAGCAGAGATACCTGGCAATTCCCGCCGGTGAGCCATTTTCACGCCGGCCAGCGACTCCAGTTCAAGCGCGACGCCGAGGACCGCGCAACGAGCGTCACCCTGAATGGTATCGTGTTCCCACGCTACAACATCATAGTCGCTCCCCCGGCGCAGCATATGACGGACAGCGAGCGCATCTCGTTACGCCAGCGCGCCCTGGCGGCATCGCCGCCCGCAGAGCCACCGCCGCGCCGCCCCGCCGATCTGGTTCCGATCATCAGTGCAGATCCATCCATAAAGCTGGATGTCCGTTACGCGACGAGCCACAACCTGTTGGGGTTTCCACTGTATCCAAAGACAGGCGCCTACCTGCAGCGGCCCGCCGCGCAAGCGCTGGCCAGAGCCGACCGGAAACTTCATGCTCAGGGCTTCGGCATCGTCGTATTCGACGCCTATCGCCCCTGGTTCGTGACCAAGATGTTCTGGGACGGCACCCCGCCGGCGGAGCACCTGTTCGTCGCCGATCCCAGTCAGGGCTCCCGGCACAACCGCGGCGCAGCCTGCGACATCAGCCTGGTGGACCTCGCGACCGGACGCGAGCTCACGATGACCGGCGGGTTCGATGAGCTCTCGCCGCGCTCCTACCCGCTCTACGACGGCGGGACTTCAAAAGAGCGTTGGCGGCGCGACGTACTCCGGGCGGCGCTCGAAAGCGAAGGATTCACCGTCTATCCGTTCGAATGGTGGCACTTCGATTACGGCGACTGGAAAAGCTACGGCATCCTGAACACCGAGTTCAGCAAGCTGCCTCACTGACTCAGTAGGTCGTCCGGCCGCCGGAGATGTCGAAGGTGGCTGCGGTGGAGAAGGAGCACTCTTCGCTCGCCAGCCAGCAGACGAGGGCCGCGACCTCCGCCATTTCACCCAGACGCCCCATGGGGATCTTCGACTTCATGTAGTCGATCTGGCTCTGCGGCAGCTGAGCGAGGATGGGGCTCTTGAAGGTGGCGGGGGTGACGCAGTTGACGCGTATGCCCGTGCGCGCCAGCTCCTTACCCAGAGACTTCGTGAGTCCCATGATGCCGGCTTTGGCAGTGGAGTAGGCGGAGGCATTGGGATTGCCTTCCTTGCCGGCGACGGAGCCGAGATTGACGATGCGGCCGTAATCGCTCTTGAGCATGTGGGGGATGACGGCACTGCAGGCGTAGAAGACGCCATTCAGATCGACGTCGATCACCCGCCGCCATTCCTCCAAAGGATATTCCCAAAGCGTCGCAGTGGGCCCCGTGATACCCGCGCTGGCAATGAGGATATCCAGGCGTCCGAAGGAGCGGAAGGCAGCTTCCGCCGCCCGGCTGAGATCCTCTGCGTCAGTCACGTCGACCCGCATGAACTGCGCGCCGGGAATCGCTGCCGTTGCCGCCTCGAGCGCTGCGGCGTCTCGATCCCACAAGCAGACCCGCCCGCCCTCGGCGACTATGCGCGCGGCCGCCTCGCGACCGACACCGGAAGCGCCGCCGGTGATGACGGCAACGCGCTGCTGGAAACGTCCGGAGTAAGCTGTCATGAGCGCAGAATACGTCCGTGTGTCGGCGCCGAGTTAGCCCGCTGCAAGCATGTCAGTAGCACGTTTTTGGCACCTGGGACGTCAAGCCTCGCTCAACAATCTGACGGGCCCGAGCAGTCCCGAGGGCAGTAAGTCCGGCGTGGTGTCTGACATCTTCGGCTTGCCGCTATCCGCGTCCGTGTCGGAATAGCCGAAGATCGGATGCGGGGTGTCGTACGTCCTCACATTAGTCCGGGTCAGTCGCTGATTCTTCGGCAACAGCCCGTCGCCGATGAGGCGGTTGGGCCAGAGATTCACGACGTCGATCTCGAGCTGGTTGCTGTCATCAGGGATGGCCGCCTCGGTAATGTCAACTCGCCATGGGGCCGTCCATACGACGCCCAGGTCCTTACCGTTGAGCCGCACCTGGGCGAGGTTCTTCACTTCACCCAGATCGAGGAACAGGCGCCGCGGGATTCCCCCAGGCACCTGGAAGGCCTTGCGATACGTCGCCCTGCCGCTGTAGTACCGAATCCCTTTCTCCGGCCGCCGTGACCAGTCGTCCAACTGCTGGAACGTCACGTTACCGGGTCCTCCCAATTTGGAGTCGAACGCGACCTCCCAGGGACCCGTCAGTCGGGCGAGCTCCGTGAGCGCCGGGAAATTCCTCGGCCCCGCGGCGGCGGCGGCGGCGGCGGCGGCGCGAGGAATTTTGCGCCGGAATACGATGAAGAAGCTCTGCTTCGGCGCGAACTGCAGCGGAATCGCCGTGCGGGCGCCTTCCGCCCGGAATTCCTCCAGAGCGCGAATCTCACCGGTCACCGGATCCCATAGCTCCGGCACTCGGCCGCTCACCCGGATCACCGCCTCGGTAGACACGGTCCGCTCGGACAGATTCGCCAGGAAGTAGATGTCGTGGTGCGGGTCGTGACGGTGAATCCAATCCATATCCTTGCTGGAGGCGGCACCACGGAACTCCATGTCAGGCTCGAGCCCATCCGCCTGGATCACCTCATCGAGCGCTCGTCCCCGGATCACCCGTCCCTTACCCACCCGCCGCGTTCCCGATGTCCCCAAGTTTCCCGAAGTTCCCTCCTCTCTTCCCCAGAGCGCATCCGCATCCTCTGCAACCAGCTGCTCGGCGCGCGCGTAGTTCGTCAGCCCGAGCGAGTGCTTGGGGCGCGCGCCGACCAGAGTCACACCGCCTTCGACCAGCTTGCGTATCTTCGCGAGCACCGCGGGCGTCATGCTTTCCGCCGCGCCTTCCGGAAGCACGAAGTACCGATAGGTCACGCCGTCCGGCAGAACCAACTTGCCATCGCTCGCGCCTGCCCGCCCCAGCAACGCCTGCGCGTTGATGGCGTCAAAGTCGTAACCCGGGATGGGCCTGCGATCCAGCAGCACGAAATTCGGCAGCGTCTCACCGGCGAAGTAGAGTATGTCCGCCGCGAATACGCCCTGCCGAAGGAGGTATTGGCAACGCGCGAGATACGTCAGCCAGCTATGACTCAGGGGCCACCAGGTCACCTTCCGATCGAAATTCGACCCGACGTGCTCCCATTCATAGCCGGGCTCGTCGGTCAACGACGGCTGAAGAACATCGAAGCAAAGAACCTGCCGGGTCAGGCCCAGGCAGTACGCCCGATCGCCGAGCGCCTTGAGGAAATACGGGTCCACCGTCCAGTCCGCATTCATGCTGGTGTAGGACTCGGCCTGGCATATCTTCTTGCCGTAGATGTGGGCGGCCACGGCCGCCTGCTTGATGGTCCCGAAAGCCGAGAATGGATACTCCCTTTCCACCGTGTGAAAGAAAGGTGTCGAGGTGCCCTGCACCTCATCCAGCTGGTACGGCTCGCGTGAGCTCCAGAACTCTCCCATGGGAAGGTCCTGGATTCCCTGACACTCCAGGGCATCGATGAATTGGGTGTAGAACGGCCCTCCTGCTTCGCAATCCGTGCCGAGCCCGTGCTGATGGCAGAGTTGAGAGAGGCGGCCGTAGTAATTCTGCGCGATCAGGTCGGCGATGGTCCGGCGAAAATCCCAGTCGAACCGCCTGCCGGCATCCTCCGAGTCCAGCTCCTTGCCGACCAGAGCGGGCAGAAAGCGGATGGGATCGTATCCCCTCCGCGCCCGGAACTCCTCGGCGAACCGGTCCGTCCAAGTCGGGATGCCGATCTCCCAACTGTCCACGTGAAGGTACTTCAGCGTCTTGCCGGCGAGCGCGCCCGCATCCGCCACCAGCTTCGCCCCGGTTTGAGCGAAATGCCGATCCATGGCGCCCGCGCTCATCGGATCGATCTCCCAGTCAGGGACTGCGGAGCTCCCACCCTTGGTGAGGTGGTAGCCGATCTCCACGTTCATGCTGGCCTGCTTCCGTACTGCGTAGCCGAATCGCAATATCGTCCAGCGGCCTGCGGGTGCTTGCCAACGCAACCGCCCCTCGCGCATGAAAGGCGTGAGATCCTCCATGTCCTCCCGCCGCCATTTTCCGGGCTCACGCTCTCGGCAGGCCAACACCGCGATGTCCCTGTACCACTCAGCGGCCACGTCCGCCTTCTGAGGCTCGGTACCCGGAAGCTGCAGAACCCGCGCCGGTGTGGGCAACGCGCGATCGATTTCGGCGCCTCCTTCGATCTCCGTCTCACCCCATACGAGATCCTTGATCGCATCGTCCTTCGTCACCCAGGGTCCGCCGGCGTTCCATCCATCACAGATGTTCACGCTCAGCTCGATGCCGCAGCGGGCCGCCTCCTGCACCGCGAAGCGAAAGAATTCGCGCCATCCCTCGCTCATGAAAGGCGGCCCCGGCGGCACGCCGTCTCCGGGTGACCCGGCATTGAAAATCAGCGCGTACGATATTCCCTGCTGCTTCAGCGCCTCCATGTCCGCCGTGATGCCCTCCTTGCTCGCCGCGCCGTCGAGCCACCACCAGTAGACTCCCGCCTTGTAGGCGTCCGGCGGGTTGAGGAACCCGCGCTGCATGGCATCTGACGCCTCACCGCCCTCAGCGAGCCGTCCGGCTCTCGACATCGCGAACGCGATTGGATCGACACCCAGGATGAAGCCGGTGGCGGCTGTCCTCATCAGAAGGGAGCGGCGCGTGATGGCCGCTGCGCCCGGCCCCGGCCTCGAAGGTCCTCGCGGGTTGCTCATCGAATGACCCTCACTTGAGTGGCATCACCGAGTCGGGACGTGGCTGAGACGACGATCTGATCGCCGGCCGAGAGGCCGCGCGTCACCTCGATCTCCGAGGCCGACACCGTGCCGAGCTCCACCGGCGCACGCGCGATGTGATCACCGTTGAGCACGTAGACATATCGTGATTGAGGTGTCAGGAACGGGCCCCGCTCGACCTCCAGGACGTCGTCGCGCCGCCTGAGAACGATGCGCAGCTCGGCTTGCTCATTCTGCCGCATACCGAAAGGCTGCGGCCCGACGAATCTGGCACGTCCCGTCACCCATCCGTCCTGCACGTCGGGAGAAACCGCCGTAACCATGCCGTCGGCAGTCTGGCCGTCCAGAGTGATCTGCGCCGGCAGACCGGGCCTGATGCCGTCGGCCAGGGACTCCGCCACTTGGAACCGGATGGCGAGCGCCGTGAGATCGACCACCCTGACGAGGGGCATGCTGCGCGCGACGTGCGTCTGGTCAGGCTGTCCCAGCTCCGCAACCAGCCCATTGACCGGCGAGCGGACCGTCAGGTCGTCGATGCGCTGTCTCAGCCCCGAGACGACGAGCGCCTGGGATTCGCGCCGCAGCTCACGGGTGCGCAGGCCGAGGAGAATACGCTGTTGCTCGAGAGCGGAATTGCGGCGTGCATGCTCGAACTCGAGCCGTGCCATCGTGAAGCTGTCGTAAGCGGCCTGATACTCGCGCTCGCTGATGACACGAAGACCCCAGGCCTGCTGCGAACGCTCGAGCTCACGCAACTGGGCGTTCATGGTGACGGCGGTGAGGTTGGCCTGCTCCTCGTTGGCAAGGAACTGCTGCTGCAGCTCGATTCGTCCCTGAGCGAACTGCGCCTCCATGCTCTCCAGTGTCGTGCGCTCGCGCTCGTACTCGTTATCGAGCTCGGGGCTCGAGATCCGCGCCAGCACCTGCCCTTGGGAGACGCTATCTCCCGCATGCACGAGGTAGCTGACGGTTCCCGAGGCAGCGGAGTAGAGAGTAGGACTTATCGCCGCGATCACGGAGCCGCGTGCGACTACCTCATCGGCGATAGTCCCTCGAGTCACCGTGGCGAGCTCGAGGCTCTTGATCGATACGACATGCTCGGGCTTCGCCCGCCCTCTTGCCAGCCAGAGCAGCATCGCGGCAAGCCCGAGCGCGAGCGGCAGCGCGCCCAAGGCTGCGAGACGAACGGCACGGCGGCGCCATGGCCGTCCGGATGCGGCGAGTCCCGATGTCACCGTCACCGCTATGTCCGTGGCACTGCGCCGTTCGTGAAGAGCCGCTGCAACACGGTCTTCGCCATGACGCCGTAACCGGCATCGTTGGGATGCAGGTCATCGCCGCACTGATCGGCGCCACTGATGCTCGATGGATGAGCCGGATCGCGCAGCGCCTGATCGAAATCGATCACGCCATCGAAACCGCTGCCCTTGCGGATCCACGCATTGACCGCCTGCCGCACCTTCTCGCCTGCGGGGCGCTCGTAGCTGGCCCCCACGTAGGGTGTGAGCGTGCCGAGGTAGATCTCGAGCCCGCGGGCGTGCGCCCGCCGGATGAGGCTCTCATAGGCGCCGATGAGAGGCGCGGCCCCGATCGGACCGGTATCGCTTCCCGGGAGGTACGCGACGCCGATGTCGTTGATGCCCTCGAGCAGCACGATCGCCTTGACTCCCGGGATGTCGAGCGCGTCGCGATCGAAGCGTGCGAGTGCCGCGGTACCGTCTCCATCATGCAGCAACCGATTGCCGCTGATTCCGGAGTTGATGACCACCCAGGCCTCATCGCCGGGCCGCGAAGCAAGCAGCCGCGCGAGCTGCTCGGGATAGTCGCGATGAGTTCCCATCGTTGCGCAGTACCCTTCGGTGATCGAATCGCCGAAGGCTACGAGCACCGGGTGCGGCGAAGTGACTTCGACGTCGACGCCGCTGGCAAGTCCGGGTGCATCCAGCGCATGGCTGGCTAGAGGCCAGACGTCCTCGCCGGCGTGATCGCCGGACGGCGAGATGATCAGCGGGCTCAGATGCCCCGCCGGAGCAACCGCATCGAGGTAGTAGACGGAGACGGCGACCTCATCGAAGCGTTTGACCCTCATGTCGATCGGATCGCTGAGCAGCGCCTGGCCGGGCGCGAGCATCGCCTCCCGACGGCCGCTGAAGGTGACGACGTGTCCGGTCCCGGGCTGCAGCACGCCATTTGGGGACGAGAGCGCGATGCGCACGTCGCCGACCCTGACGGGCAGGAGTCCGAGCACATTGGTGAGATGGACGCGGACATGATCGCCCGCCGCCTCGAGACGGACCACCTGACGCGTGGTCTGGTGGTCGAATATCCGGACCTGGTTGGGCTCCCAGACCGGGGTGGTCGGAAACGGCGGCGAATACCACGCGGCGACCCACTCCCCGGCACGGGCTGCGCCGCCGGCCCCGACCGCAGCGCATGCTGCGATGAGAGCGAACGCGAGGCCCAGCACCGGGCGCGCACGGACAGCCATATGAGTCATCGCCTTCACCGCTGGTTGCCTCCGGGCAGCGTCTTCCGCAGCCCGATTCTCGGCGCTGCTCCGCTGGAGTGACAACCCCTTATTCCTAATGCACACATGAGGGCGAAGGAGAGGCACAGGGGCCGCCTGATGGGCTAACCTGCCGCCCGATGAGAGGCAATACCCCGGTCTCGCTCGACGACAAATGGACGGCGACCCGCGGCCGTATCCTGCTCAATGGAACGCAGGCCCTGGCGCGGATACTGCTGGCGCAGAGCGGGCTCGACCGCCGGGCCGGACTCCATACGGCAGGCTATATCAGCGGGTACCGCGGCTCGCCGCTCGGCAACGTCGATACGACCCTGTGGTCGATCGCCAAGCGCCTGGAGGCGGCCGATAT
>Ga0335072_10002971_pt1 | contig 25852 bp, 33 predicted proteins | sample Lox_Sample_21_FD_206725 | JGI IMG/M metagenome (GOLD analysis project Ga0335072, IMG submission 206725) | Soil microbial communities from Loxahatchee National Wildlife Refuge, Florida, United States - Lox_Sample_2.1 | ecosystem: Environmental > Terrestrial > Soil > Wetlands | place: USA...
CCGACTCGCGGTGAGCGCTGCGGAGGTGAGAGAGGGGACTGAGGAGTCTCGGATTCTGAATTGTTGTCGAGTCTCACAGCTTGGATGATATCATCTCGGAATGAGGCTAGCTGAACGAGTTTGTCAACGAACCAGAAGGCTTTGGAAAGGGTCGTCGAAGGAGTCAGTGTCGCGAACGAACTCTACCGTACTCGTCGGGCATTGTCGACTAATCCTCGGATCTGCTGCCATCGCCAAAAAGAATAATCCTCTTCCCACTATGCCCCGCTATGTGCTCTCCGGTCGTACTTAAGTGGAGGACTTGAAACTCGACGACGTCTGTCTTTCTCGACGAAGATGGTTCAATACTATCGGTAGCGAAGGGTTGTCTTCGTCGGAAGAGCAGATCCAGCCCCTGGTGCTACACTTGGTTACACTCGTTACGGACTGAAGCCTATAGCTGCCTAGAGAGGCCTACTGTTGCCTGTTGAGACTCTGGATTTATAGTCTCTCTCTATGCTTTAGGCCGGTAGGAGAACCAACCACTCATACAGTTTCATGACGAAAAGAGTTCGCAGCTATTATAATCGCGTCTGCTCCTATCAAGGCTCACAGAAGTGCAATCCGTAGAACATATTTGGTAACAGGTACATCAGGCCAAGCTTCGCTATTAGCAAAATGATCCAACGTGTCCAAGTCAATGGCTTGTAAACGTAGTCACGTCTCGGAATCGTACCAGCGGCAGGGATATTCATTGCACCAGACACCGAAAGAATTTGCCTCACGGTTTTCGTCATGCCTGTGCGCATCCCCAAGCCAGCATAGGGATCAACATGTTCCAATAGCACTGCTTAAACTTTTCACGTGTCGGAAGGAGGGCTCATGCCCGCTTATCTCCCCAAAACTTTCGTCGTCGAAATATTCACCTTCAAGGAGTAATCAACCTCAGCTGCAAGGTATGTCTCCCTAACCCTGTCCTGAACTGGGGCGTCAAATGCTGTTTCGATCGTCGTGATGCAGGCAACGGTGGGTTAACACTTGCCACGATCCAGGGAATATTTCCAGAAGACATGGAAAGACTGGCTCTGCCACCGTAGCTGACTACCAGCAGCTTCATAGTGCTGCCAGTGGCCGTGACACTGTCAAATATCTGGCCGAATGTCTCGAGAATCTGTCGCACCTGAGCCCCATCTCGGCCAGCTATGCGGTATAGGTATTCCGTCTCGACTACTACAAAGCACTGTTTGATCTTTGAAAGGATGAGGCAAACAAGGCTGATCCATTCTGCGAGCTTATGCTCCCCTTGGAACGCTCTGATATTTCCAAGACGATGGTCTCGAGACACGATCGTGGGGTCGTGTCGTAATGCCTGAAAGATCAGGCTTTTGAGAATAACGTTGAGTGTGCTCCCAGCATGGGTCACTATCGGCTCAGAGAGATACCAGAAGACAGGGTATGCGGTGGACCGCAGAAGTCCCGTAACCTCGACCACCAGGTCTTTCGTCCGCGCTTCGGCGCGAGGACCGGACCGGACGACAAACATGGAGGAGCCTGCCATGAAGGCCCAATCACTGAGGCGTTGCATCAAGATTGCGGTGTCTCTGCCCGGTTGACGCCATGACGGACGTCTCTTTGCGAAGGATTGACAGATTTGGAGGACATCTTCGGGCATTCGGTCAGAAGTAAAGACATCGAGGATTTGCGAGAACTGTATGTCGCAGATACGAGCCCTGGAGTCGGTGGTGTCAAGCTTGATAGTATGCGCGAGATCGTGATTGTCTATTGATATTAGCAGATGACATTTACAGGCTGAGCGCCGTGAACTAACTTATCGCCACCTGCAACACTTGCATAACTATAGCCTCAGTCCGGTCAGACGAAGCTTGCAGCTTATTCATTCGCGCCTGCATATCATTGAGCTTCCGGTCCGACGCTTTGAGCTTCTCAGCTTGTCCCTCTAGCGCTATAGTCAAACCTCTTATCTCTGCCCTACCCGAGGTGCTGGCAATTGCATCCACTGACTCAGTACACTTCTTGATCTCGTCAATGGTGTCCTTGAAACTCGAACTGTACGGGTTGAGTATGCTCGAAACGGCTCTCCGTGCTGAGCCCATCGTGTACCACTTGACCGCTCTTTGTAAAAATAGCAATATATAGGCATAAAGCCTCGACATCGCATCTTTCATCCAAGGTGTGTTGTAAAGGGTTGCGTCAATCTGAGCACGGGGGAGGACTTCGCCCACTTTGGCAAGTGCTTTCGACAACTCTGAGACTAGCTCGGCGTGGTTCAGGACTCCCTGAAGAGCGACGCATGTCGGCTTCAGTACGTCGTTGCGTATTTTACTTCGTAGGAAAGCATACCGAAAAGACAAATTTGAGTGCCCCCCACGCAAGACCAGCGTGTGCCGGGTCATATTGGACCAGCGTGTCGAGAACACCTCCATAGTGTGTAACCGAAGACGCAAACGCATTCACCCATTTGCGAGCCTTCTTCGTCTTCTCTGATCCGTTCTCATAGAGCTGCTTTGCCTGGTTGACAACTTGACACACATCCTTCATCGAGGTCTGGCTGCGGATCCAGTCTCGCTTGTGTTCATCTTTGGCAAGCTCTTGCTCGAAAAATTGGACAGCATTAGCATAGGCGCTGGCAGCTATATCGACAGAGCTGTATGTACTATCAGTCTCCTATCTTGCCATCACCGAAATCGGATATGACAAACCTGGCAGGCGATGTTGGCTTAAACCAAGCTATGGAGTCTTGCTGTGGTCCAGCCAGGGCTGCCATGATGGACAGTTGTCAGAGTGCAGTCGCAGGATACGAACTGCAAAGCTGCAGAGCAGCGAAGTTTCAAGATTGAAGCCATTACATCCAGCTTGAGTCGACTTGTTCGAGGCTGAGTCTAGAAGGCAGACTGCCATGCACAGCCTCAAGTCGGAGACTGACATAGATTCTCCAAGTACGTCAAGTTTTGGGGCCCGGAACGGACCGAGGCATCTACGTAAGACAATGTAGCGCCGTAGGTCACTTTTCCCCCCTGGGCATTTGACTTTGGCATCTTTCTCCTTTTCGCAGCTATTAAGTAATGCCGCCTGGAATCTATTACTATGCCTTCCACTTTGAGCAATTGATATCCGCACTTTTCTCCAGGAAAGCCTGTATCATCTTCTCGTGACCTTTTTCACAGCACATGAGGGTAGACAGGCGCAAGGAACATAACGGGCGAATGTTTGACTATTCGCCAGCTAGAGGCTAGGGTCACACGGTATTCCAGCAACACAACAGCCAGAGCATAATCATTGATTACCATGATATGATCGCATGCATTCAGACTTCTCACGTGTCTAATTCTCAAGCATCGAATATGGCGGTGGGTTAATAAATTCCAGAAAATGTAACGTGACCGCCTGGGAGAATTTTCCAGTTAAGAAAATTAGGGCTTCTTTAGGGGCCATATTGCGATGGAGAGGTGGGGATTCTTCGGGGCAGGTATCTTCAGGTATTGCCTAGAGAGGTAGCTGAGGCATCGGTGTAAGCCACCTAAGTAGATTTTGCTAGCACGCACACCAAATTAATACATGTTGACTCATCTTATTCCACTACTATCTCGTTAACCTCACTGCCGCTAATCTCCAGAATGGAGTCCTCCGCACGCACTGCTTTTGTAGCGCACCCTACGCAAGCAAGTGGAGGAAGTTGCCAAGAGCATGACCTCATCGAGCCTAACATAACTCGTCCCGCATCCCAACCTTTGAGCTGACACGACTCGACCCATCTTCCCACTCTCAAGGACGAAGCACAATCATTATTCCCAATCACCATTCTTTGGCGCCACGTGTATAGATTTCATAAATCAACAGTCGCTGCATCCAAACTCAGCAAAACTTGCCATTATGACATCCGCCAAATTCCAAACTGCAGTTGAAGACAGCAGGAAACTCAAGTCGAAGCCCAGTGACGATGAATTACTTCAGGTCAGTACCCCCTCTTTTTGCGAAGCACATCTACCTGCCTTGCAATTGCGGCCGTCATTGATATCGCTGTTATGGCTCCCGAATGTCTCCCACTACTCCCGTGGGCGCCGGAATAGCATGATTCCTCATCCCCCAACAATTTGCCCCTTGCTGGCAAGACCCAATCTGTCGGCTTCCATATCACCTTATTTCCGTTTCGGGATACGACACACTCAATACGACATTGTGCCAGGAGGCCAAAAAAAGATTACTACAAAGATTATGACATCCTGTACACTCATCTGGGGTATCGTCGCGGCGACTCTGGCGGGGCAGTTGGTTCGATTTTTTGTATCCATGCCACCCATGTCTGCCATGCGCTTGCGACAATCTCCAAGCTCCCCCGCCTGCAGATCTACACTCCAGCCCATACCCTGCGACTGAATGTCTCGCCTTAACAGTCCGGCCTCCTCGTCTCAACAGCCCTCATTACACGCACACGACACCTCAAAAGATCCCAACACTAACATGAGGTCTCCACAGCTCTATGCGCTCTATAAGCAAGCCACTCAAGATCCTCCCATAGATAAGGCTGCCACCCCAGGTACATTCGACTTCAAGGTCAGTCCAGCCACTCCTCTCTACAAAATTGTCTCTATGGCGTGCAGAACACAAAGCTGACTTTCTTGCGACAACCAGGGCAAAGCCAAGAAACGCGCCTGGCAGAAAATCGTTGACGAAGGCGTTACACCTGCGGAGGCGGAGGAGAAGTACGTCGAGCTGGTTGAGAGCTTAAAGAGCAAGTACGGATATGATGCTACCAAGCAACCTGAGGCGGTTGGTGGATCATGAGATAGATTGCATACCCCATACACATACAGAGGGGACGGAGTACAATGGTGGTGTATGATGAATGATTCTATATCACACGCTCTCTACTGGCTTGGTTGCATTTCAGCGTCACCTTGCTCCTTTCCTTTTCCCACCTTGCCCACCAAGTGTGCCAAATTTCTGCGCCGGATTGCCAATTCCTTCACTTGGCCCGTGACCAGGTTGTAAGGTGCGAGCTGAGCGTGCAGATCCGCAAGAGCCCCAGCAGCCCTGAATCCTCTCTTCGCTCCCTCGCCCAAGTATTGCCTCATCCGCTTGTCCGCCACGGCCTCCGGCTCCGCCTCCTCATTCCCTCCCCTCACGCCAGAACTTGCAAAATTGTCCATGTAAAGTGTCCGCTCGTGGGCCTGATTCGCAGCAGCGCCATCGTGGCGTCCCTTGGCGTCCCTCCAGATGTGAGCCTGAACTCTTCGATGCCTCTTTGCCGTCCTACGTACCTTGTTCAGACGGACGTGTGACGGGCCGCGACAGACTATCGAGGAAGTCAGCGCGCTGCAGCCGAATTACGGCCAGATCTGGCTTCCTGAATGAATTGGGACCTAATTTGACTCGCTTCTGTGGAGGTGAAGGATCCGGTTTTGTAGATTAGTTCACATCCTCCCTAGCTGCCTCCTAGCAGCTTCCTTCAATCGAGTCGTCCTTCGTCTTCAGGCTCCATACAAGCTCCTCGACGTCATCTACTTCTGTCGGTCAAGACTGCTCCCCTCTCCTCGGTTGCGGCATATTCATCATCTAATTCATTGTCTTCCGCGAGAACCTCTGTGACCTCTGTCCGCTGAAGCAGGATCTTCGCCATCACTTTTGCTTGTTGTACCCCCAGCTCAGCTCCAATCTTATTCAATCGGCCGATGATCCAAGCACGAGTGGAGTTCGGAACGAAATTTACCTGTGCACAGACGTAGAGCGGCCACATGATGGCGTTACCGCCTGCTGCCCATGGATGATCAGGTTTGGAGAGTGTGTCCCTCGCTCTCACACAATACTCGTAGTCAAGAAGGAACGGGACGCTAGCGCAGACTTGCTCAATGAGGTCGAAGATGACATCCTGCGATCTCTTGACCTGTCCCTGGATCTGGGCTATGTACGATGGCGGCGGAGCGTAATTGAACCCGTTCCGTTCGTTGACATCTATGGGAGATGAACGAACGTGATTTGATTGGGCGACAATAATTTCATGGAGAAGTATTAGGAGGACTCGATAGTTGTTCATGATCATGGCAGTTGGTACATCGCTGTAGATGTGGTAGTAGTCTGAAAAGACGTCCGGTGTTAAGCCGGGTATCTTTACGGTAGAAGTCGGGTGGTAATCCGGTGGAAGATTGGAGTGCCAGCTTTGGAGATCAGCAGCAATCGAAAGAGCTTCGGATATGATACTCTCAGTACATGTAGCGAGAGTACCCGAGGGAGAAGACGCTATTTTCGCTCTAAGAATGCAGTGGCGTGCACTGATGGCGTAGAATTTCTTGGTTATATCGGTTCGATAGCCTTCGCTCATGGCAGGGTACGACTCTAAAAGTCTGAGAATGGCCGAAGGGATAGGCTGCCGTCTCAGAATGCTAAAGTTCACAATTTGAGTACACAGATAAGCGAAGAGTCTGCGGCCAACCTCAGTGTCGAGTTGTTGCTTCCCACGAAGCTCTAACAACGCTGTAGCGCCGCTAATATGTTTCAACCAGGCTCTCATAGATGGAGGAGCGGTACAGGTATTGGTCTGATGTAGCTCAGCACATGTAAAAGGGGTTGAAGGGATGAAGGCATACCTCATACAGTCCTAGCAAAAGAACACTAATTAGTGTTGCATCTGTCACCGCCGTAACGGGATTGCGTAAGGCCTCGTTAGTCAGGTGCAGTGCCGAGCTGTATGTCGAATTAGCAGCTGATAGGAGGCGTGGCTCGTTTCTTCGGTAGGAAAGACCAGCCAGACCAAGAGCGGCTGTGGCGCAGGATAGTGGGCTCTTCCCCGATTCTTGATTGTAGAAGGTTGGCAAATAGTCGTACACGCTTTTGCCCGATTTCGAGGGCTCCATGGCATAACTGCTGAAGAAGAAACATACAGCCTGCTGCTCCGCAGATACCTCAAGAGTACTCCAGCAGTTATATAGGCATTCGGAGGCTAGCGGAATATCTGAATCCACGCTCTTGCCGAAGACCTGACAGCAGTCAGGAGCAGCACTCACTGACGCTGAATCCTTTGGCTTTGCTTTTTGCTTGATTCTCTGTACTTTGCGAACGACTTCCTTGCTTTGATCACGAAACATTAGATCCATAATTGGCCTTGCGCCATCACAGGGACGGCGAGCTCGCAGGCATTGAGCGCATGGGTGCGACAGGTTGCACTATATTGGTCAGCTGAGCAGCATAGCGAGGCCTTACTCGGACAGTTGTAGTCACTAGCCTCTGAGATGGTGACAAACACACCTTGATTCTTCTAGCTCTGCAATTCGAGCAAGCTTTACTTGGGACACCACAGTAGCCCATCCTGATCGGAGTGCAGCGCTTGGCAAGCCACAATCATGTACAAGTACCAAGATTGCTCATAGGTCAAACGTTGCAATCAGATGCCACTAAGTTTGCGAGGCCTTTCTCGAAGCAGTATGCACTTCGTCTTCGAGCATTCAGATGGGCTCCCTCTATGGCGAAGCGCCTTGAGCCGCCTTAGCGTGGTATATACTGCGGCGGATGGCGATGTTCGAAGCGTTGTTAAAGATTGCATGTAACGTACAGCCCCAACATCATTGATGACAGTGGGCTCAATTCCTCCCGGCCGTCCATTTCTGGTGCCTGCGGTGCGCAGTTCTTTGCGTCAGTCATGCTCCCCGCATTCGCACCCTAGCCAGCCCCCACCGGAAAGCGATTGGTTTTGTCGGGTCTTGTAAATTTTCATTTCCCGACGCCCTAGAGGCAAACACACCCAGAAGTACACTGAGATGCTTGAGGTCAGCATGAAAATCTCAAGTCAGAGTGATATGATCGAACTGAGTCAGTAGTACTCCCTGGTGATGTGTATTGGTCCATATTTTCGGTCAATATCTTCGAATTTTGCTTCAAGAATGACATTTGATATGCCACAGCCAGCGTGTCGCCTGTGATGTCGCCTAAGCTGTAGTATGTGATCCGCTGTGTAGCTTCACCTAATGTTCAAAGCTATGCGCCCTGGGAGCTTCCCCGAAATCTCGAATGAAGCAACAAATATCGATCACGACACTGTACCATAAACAGGTCGCATACTGCGCGTCCGAAAATGACGCCTCAGATATGCTCTAGGCAAAATCTTACAGGCGGAAGTAACAACTTACATCATCAAGCTATATCGTTAGGTGACTTTGCAATGGCCGAAGTGTAGTTAGCGTGCATACATTGCATCTGAGGAATTGGGAATTTTGGTCCTGAGACCAATTGTTCCTATGTTCTACCTTGGCTCCCTTATCGAGGATGTGGACTGACCGCTGTCTGGGGCTTCAACGTCCACAACCTCTACATATCAAACAATCATGGTGTCACCCGTTAGCGCGAAATTGGCTCGTGCGACCCCCTTTGGCACTAATCGCCTCTGAATTGAACAGTCCAAGCACTTTGCCCTGCGAATTCCGCACTACAACTTCCTCAAACTCGCCGGTGCAAATTCGGTTCGCATCGTCAATGTGAATCGTCCGGAATACCAGAGCGTGAAATGCCAAAGCATGTACTTATTGACAGGAAAAGCATCATCGTCTAGATCATATACGAAGATCGCTGGAGATCCTGTGGCCCCAGCTCCTCGAAAGCTCGGAAAAGAATCGGTTGCGCTTGAGTCCGTCACATATAGTTTTGTCCCGCTTGCATTCACCCGGATACCGCTCGGTATCAAGAGGTCCGCACGGCTGATCACAAGAATCAGATTGCGCTCTGCAGATCGAATCTCCATACAGCATCCGGTAGCTGTGAAGGTATTCCAGAACCAAGGGCATATCACTTTGCAATCAGGTGGTCGGTAAAGAGCATATAAGCCTTGTTACTACGCCTCACCCAGTAACATCGTTGGGCCTATTGAATTGAAGGCCGAAGTAAGTGTTCAGAATGACTGTAGTCTCGCCGTCGAAAGGGTTAATGCCATAGATGCATGGTGCTTCGGTATATGTACCCGCTCCGGTGATGTACCCTCCATTCGGGTTCACAATCGGAATGCCGGTCTGTGGAGTGTAGATTTCGGACGTCTTCAGGTCTAAAACCATTGAGTGACTCTGGTTGTTGACGGTGCTGCTTGTGAACCAACTTCGTTTTGATCTGATACCCGCACTCCTGCCTCGTCGGCGAAGGGCACTTCTCTCTGAGCGACGAGTTTCAACGTGGGATTTGGTCCGAGAATCGCCGTGAATTCAGGATCATAGAATATGAAAGGCGCGGGACTATGCCAGAGGATTTTTGGCTTGTAACGGGAATTGGCTTCTACATTGTCTTTCAAGCTCAACTGGCAAACACGCCTTTTGGAAACCGGGGAAACTTGGACGGCGAACACCTCATTACGGTGGATCATCATACTAGTTTGCGAAACTGCTAACATGAGGCGTCATAAACTTCGGTCAAGCAAATTGGACACGAACGCCGATGCGCAGCCCTACCGGTATCTGCTCAGACTCGGGGATTAGTCATGATACTTGACAAATGTAGCTTCCTGTTGGGCCAGAGAGATCAATTTCCCTGACCGCAGCAATGATTAACCCGCGCCTCTTGTTCAGGGGTGGGCTAGCGAATCGCTCCTGATGGAGAATATCTCCGGAGGCAGGCGACAAGAAGAACACTACCAAAAGCAGGCATCGCGGAGCTCCCGTGACCGTAACGTCTCCAGCGGGATGACTTCATTGGCTGTGACCCATAGCCCTGCGGGTATCGGTGTTAGTAGCGAGGATCCTAGCAGGCATGGGCGTACGTGCGTTGCGTAGTCATCGTGGAAAGACGGTCATGCCAAAGGTGGGAGCTCGGCAGAGACAAAATTGTCGCCCCCGCTAAAGCTCGGAGTGGGCTAGTGCCGAATTGCATTCCCTTCTAAGCAAGTCTCCTACCAGCGCATTTTCAACCGCGACTTCTTCAAACTAAAGAAGCAAATGAGCCACGAACTTATGACTAACGACGAGGTGGTTCCTGCAATGGGATGGCCACCCATTAGTGGTCAAACCTAGTTAGCACCACACCGCTCATACCACAGGTCGAACCCCGCAGCCCCATGAGCAACATCAACACCAAAGCCTACGCAGTGCCTACTTTCGGTGTGGCTATGTGTCGTACTTTCGCATTGCAGGTAACGTTGAGCAACAGTTTTGGCATGCGACCCGCTTCTCATCGGGAGTGTACGGATGTATCCAGATGTAAACCAACGCTTCCAATCTGCAGCCCTCCTGTCAATGGGTAGCCGCATCCCCACAGAGATCTAACCTTTGATTCTGCCAGGGTTGTAGACGGCCTCTCGCCTTTCTTGACCTCGTGTAGGTAGTATATATGGACCTCGCTCTTTCCACCTCTACTAGAGATTATCTTTTCCACCGCACACCTCATCCAGACCTTTTACCACTTGCTTCCCATCTCTAGCCAGTCAGCGTTAACTATATCCAACTACTCACGATGAAGTTCAACTCTCGAGGTGGTGTTTCCATCCTCGAACTTGTCATATACTTCCCATCCTTGATTGTGGCTTCCATCATCTGCAGCCGCCATGGCTTTAACCGCAGTTCCGGCTGGATCTTCACCCTCATCCTCTGCCTGATCCGCATCATTGGCGCATGCTGTCAGCTCGCAACATACCACGACCAGTCGTCTGGACTCCTAGAAACTACCTTCATCCTAGATTTCGTAGGGATCTCGCCTTTGCTTTTTGCGACCCTTGGTCTGCTCTCTCGCTGGTACGCAGACAACACCTTCCCCCTCCGCCATCGATCAGAAAGACTAACAAATCGGTGCAGTGTCGACACACTCAACTTGAACTCCACCAACATGTTCCACATGCTCCAATTCCGCATCACCCAGATCATAATCACTCTCGGTCTCATCCTCAGCATAGTCGGTGGCACAAACAGCGTCTCTCCGTCCGGTACCTTCACCGTCCAGACAAGCTCCAAGGCTGGCGTGCTTCTTTACGTCGTCGTATGGGCCATCTTAACCCTGAGAACCCTCTTCACCATCCCCCAATTCTCTTCCCACACCGGCGAGAAACGCCTCGCAATCGCCGTCATCGTCGCCCTCCCTTTCATTGCAGTCCGAATCAGCTACTCCCTGCTCGCCGTCTTCCTCCACAACCACGACTTCAGCTTCATTAACGGCTCCGTCACCATCCAGGTTGTCATGGCCGTACTCGAAGAGTTCCTCGTCGTCATCATCTACCTCATTGTTGGCTGGAAGGCGGAGGCACTGCCAGCTAACAAGCGCGGTCCGCTCACATCCCGGCAGTGGAAGGGATCTCTGAATCCAGCAAAAGGCGGTGGCAGAAGGCAAGGGCCAATACACACGCTCGTTAGCATGGCTGTGGCTGCGGCGAGTGATGGCGCGAAAGGCGACGATGTCGAGAAAGGGCCGGTACATCAGTGACGCAGTGGTCACTAGTGCACTCATCTGCTCAAACTGCAGGTTAGGCGCTTTTTTGGGGGGGGACACTGGCGCGATGGTGGGCATATTAGTTACTCGAATGCTAGGCTGTTAGGCCTGTCGGATTATAGCTAGGGCTTTTTGGGTTGGACTGGTTATGCTGTACCACCCCACGACACTCATTGAAGTGAGTAACCGGGAACATATCCACTTTGGCTTACTAGCTTGGCCAATTGAGGAGGATTCAAAACGCCCTACATAACGAAATAAGACCAAGGTACATTCAGTCTAGACACAACAAATTCTAAAAAGTCGGCCCCGCTTCTTGACCCTGGCCCTTACCACTTCCCTTACCAAACTCAGTCAAGCGCATACAAGGGTCTGAGAGACAGGTGCCTACTGGTCTCTACTGCATGCCACAGTACTGTAATCTATTACTTTGCGATGTACTGTACTCAGTAGGTGTTGATAAAAGTGGGGTGGTTCGTGCACTGATCCCCTACGTTATAAAGATACTCTAGTGGCTTGGTCTTGCTCTTAACCCTTTCTCCTGCCTCAACTTCTTCTAATCTTCTTATCACGGAGACTAGCAACCCAGCGTATTATGATGCCTCGAGCGCCGGGTTATACTCGTTTGGACTACTCAGAGGAAGATGTCAGGCCATTCGCAACAAAATCCGAGAAGCAGGCCCGATTTCAACAAACCGTCTACAACAATAAGCTCTTCGCCCTCGTGAATCTGTTCGTTCTTACGGTCAATTTGCTGCTCCTCCTTGGCAAGGTTGCGGCTAGAAAAGACGCAAGCAGCTATGAGCGTATAACTTTCGGTATGTAAGTGTATGGCGCTTGAAGACTGGTTGACATAGCTAAGTACTCCCCAAGGCCCCGCGCGGACCGTTGCTGCCTACAAAACGGAGCGCTTCAATCTATCCTTCTGGACAGACTCACCATACGTCACAGGAAATCAATCGCACGCTGACGAGCTATGGAACGCCATCACCTCGGACGGTGGACATCTCGGTTTCATTTCTATTGATGGAAGCACACGACGGCGGTACGATCTCAAGACAGTGTCACTTGTGGGCGACACCGAGAAATATCTAGTTGGACTTGACGTCTTCCATCAGCTCCACTGCCTCAATTACCTCCGTAAGCGGCTTCTTGGCCGCAATCTCACGCATGTGCAAGACCCGCTCGGCGACAAGCATATCCCACACTGCCTTGAGAGTCTGCGATTAAGTCTGCAGTGTAGCGCCGATCTGAGTCTGCTGCCGCTCAGGTGGATCGAGGGCTATGCTGAACCCTGGCCGGTGTTTGACAACGAGCATCAGTGTAGGGACTGGAGTTCAGTACTCGAGTGGGCAGGAAGGCAGATGCCGGTCCTTGACGGCAAGCTGGTGCACCCTGAGCTCGGACCTGTGAGTATTAATACTCAGCACACGAGGGAACCACCATCACCGGACCGCATTCATTTTGTTGACCAGTGGGCGGATGGGTCATGAAGGCAAGGCCAATGAGCAACGGGCGAGAGTGATGACGTAGTCCTTCTCAAGGCTACACTTTGCCATCGTCGCTCTCCCCATCTACAAGGTCCTCGAGCTCGATGTCTTTGGCTAGAGCTTGTGCCTCGCTTGGTTCCATCTTCGCCTCCTGTTGTGTACGCCGCCACATTAGCCCTCGCCGCATGAGCAGCAGCATTACAGCGGCTACTAGCACCCACATAGCGGCAAATATCATGAACGTCCAACCAATCCCGAAGACATCCCACATTGGGATGAGGGCCGTCGTTACGCCTGCCCCAAGTAAACTGCGGAAGAGATTGTTTGCGGCGGTCGCAGTGGCCGGTCTGTCTGCATTCAAGTCGATGAGCAGAGTCGACATGATGCTGAAGGCGCCCGTCGCTATGAAGGCCAGGACGCAGTTGACAGCGAGCGGTAGCGCAATGGGCGCACGGACTTGCAGAACCCAGCCGTATATGATCATGGCCACAATGCCCACGATCACCAGTGGGAAGGCGATCTGCAAACGAGCGGCTTCGATGGGAAACATGGACATATCCTGCTGCGCGCCCTGGTGCGTCGGTAAGCCCAGTCGGTGAGCGTGGCGCTTGTAGTTCCAGTCTGCGAGCGCTCCTGTGCTGATGGCGGCCAGGCAGCTGCCGAAGCCTATGGGCAGGAATGCGAGGCCAATCTCGAGGTCGTTAAGGTCGTGCGACTCCTTGAAGTAGAAAGGCAGGCCAACTGTAACGGCTGCGAGACCTGCATATAGGAGACCGGTACACAGAATGATGCCGCCTGCGCTTCTTTCTGCTAGGATGATCACTGCCGTGAGAGGGTTGAGCGCTTTAAGCGTAGAAAATGGAGACGTCGCGCCTGAAGCTTTGCCGCCTGCAAAGGACCCCGTGGCTTCGTCGAAGGTACCCGCCGTCAGCCTGCGATGCTGCAGCATATCCACAACCGGCAGATTCCACCACGTCGCTGGCCTGACCGAACCATTGCCAACAATCTTCCGACAAGTCTCAGGCATGAAGCCGATGTACGGCACGAAGAACAGGCCCGCCAAAACAAACAAGAGCCAGAATACTGCTCTCCACCCGTAGAAGTGGCTCAGTACACCACCGAGGATCAAGCCTGTCGGCTGACCCAGAAGCGACCCAGCGAACACAAAGCCCATGTAGCTCCCTCTCTCAGCCGGTGGAGAGATATCCGCTATCACGGCGTTCATTAAAGCCGTGATTGGACTGCTACCAATGCTCTGGAAGCAACGAAGAACGACCAGCGCTACAAAGTCTCGACCAAGTGACGCAAGGCTCACGTTGGCGACGACGACGATGATGAAGCATATTAGGAAGGATGGTCTGCGGCCGGCAGTGTCCGATAGTCCCGCGATGAAGGCCGGAGCGATTGCTTGAAAGAGCTGGAGGACTTGTCAATCATTGACAGCCAGTCGTGGAACGAAGTCTTCATACCATGTACACAGTGAGCGCCAAGTTGATCTCCGTGGCTGAAACGGCGAAGTCCACAGCCATGGTGTTGAGTGCTGGATAACAAATGTTGGCAGATAGAGACGCGAAGCATCCCCCTAGCGAGGCCACAATCATGATGAGACGCTTCTCAACAGGCCCAAATATCGTATAAGGGGTAGGTGGCGTTTGTTCGGACTCATGAGTGCTCGTTGCAGGCTCTGTGGTCGCCATCACTTGTAAACAAATCAAATTTCAAACGATTCGGTGAAGTCCACCACGCCGAGAAGAGTTACAGCAGCCGTACGTCTATGAACGGTTGAGTTGAAGAGAACGGGTCGTTCGACGGCGTCGTGGGGACGGCGGAGACTGTGAAAGCTGAGTCAGCGTCAAACTGAGATGCAATATAGTGACACTCCACGAGTACGCCACCTTCCAGCATCCGAACACTAACGTCGTGTACCAATAATGATTTTTGTGAAAGAATCGACGAAAAAGTGGTGAAAATTGTGGGGTGACGAAAAGGGTAATAGGCTCGCAACGGTCAAAATCGAAAATCTCCAAAACCACAATTTTGGACAACCACCAATGCTGTGTGATTCTTCAGTTAGTGAGCAATTGCAAAGCTCGTACAGCTCATAACTAGGTAGCTTTCGTTACGCACAGTTTAGAATCGATCCGGTGGATTAACTTGTCGCTTTCCTGGAGCCCTGTTGGCCCAGGATGCGGCTTCTGCTTCTCAATATCCAACTTCTCTGCTTCCTTCTGCATTTTGACGTATTCCTTGCTCAAGCTGTACTCACTCTCTCTTCCCATCTTCTTGCAGTTTCCCACAGGCCCCATCCCATTCGTCCTTGAGAGTGGCAGTCAAAGTATGGTCCTTTTCCTTCCTCACATCGTGTGCACTTATTATTGTGACGCTTCTTCTTGGCCTGGATCAAGAAGGATTCACAGGTTCGCCTTTCCCATGCATTAGTCGTGTACACAGTCTCCCCGACCTTGTAATTAGCTTGAAGGTCATCTCCGCGGGCAGCATTAACGTCGTGGTTGAGTTCGTCTTGGAGGAGGGGTTCGAAATGCGCTCCTGAGGGAACAAGTCCGCCAGCTTAAAGGAATAGTACAGTCAGCATAATGAAGAATGATGATTTGCATAGCGCACGACGAAGGAATAGTAAAGAGAACTTACAGAAACGCTGTTCTTCACAGTAAGAATTCGTTTGCCGTTTTGAATTTTGCTTAAGAGCCAGGGATCCTGTTCACAAGGAGTAGGCTCCATGGCTTTGTTGTAGTACAAAACCACGTTTCAGAGGGGATTGGCTGGGGAAATGGGTCGCCGGGTCATTGCTGGCCATACGCCTGACAGAGAGTTGATAGAGGGCACATTCCCAGGCCGTGCGTAATGAAAGCTACCTAGCTATAAGCCGCACGAGTTTTGCAATTGCTCCCTACTAAAGAATCACACAGCATTGGTCCAAAATTGTGGTTTTAGAGAATTTCGATTTTGACCGTTGCGAGCCTATTACCCACCGTAACCGTAGGTGGCTTCAAGCATGCATCATCTTACGCAAGTGCGACCAATATTCAGGCTGAGTGCAATGATGGCGATCGTCCTAGCATGGCAGCTGCTTTGCTCGCATGGCTCAGATGGATCATTCACGTATGAGCTACTGCAAAGTCTGGACAGGCGCAGTGATGACGAATCAAGACTGTACGACGTCAACAATAGAAGTCCTCGACTGCAAGTAGTAATGCGTGCTCGACGCACATCGATTACAACCAAGCAGGCTCCCGCAACAATCAGTATTGACCCGCAACACACGCTGAGATGCAGATATGTTGCGCTACGAGACTACAAGCCGGCCTTCAAGGGGGCGTTCCTAGTGGTCAACGCCTACGATAGTTGCCAGCTTCCAGCCCGTAATTGCGCATTATACGTCAACGAGCTACTGCATGCTCATGCATGGCCATGGTGATCTTTCAATAATGAGGTTGCATGTCTTTGCTGCTGATCTCTGCTGTAAGATTCCGTGGCTGCAGCAACATTCTTGAAAGACCTGCATCGTTGCCGCCAATCATAGTGCATCGACGGATCGATTCCTCCGTGGCACGGACTTATATCACCTTCTTACATCCGACCATCTGCTTTGGAAACGCTTGGAGCTTGACGTACGCTCCATGGGCTGCAGAAGGCTGAGGACCACTTTCAAGGCCTGGTTACAAGGGATGGCATTATGAGGTTGAGGCGTCTCCATCTAATTGACTGGTCTGAGGAACCAACACAGACTGCAATGGTTGCACAAGTGCAAGGTCCGACGGGAAGCGGGGGTACACACGTCAAAAGGTAGTCTCTAGATGGGCCGCTGGTCGACGAGCCCGACTATGTTGCAGCAGCAGTTGTTGTCGAGAGTAGACCCCGGGCTTCTGCAACCCTTGGTGTACGGTTCCTCAACGCGCTCTGCGGGATGCGTCGCTTCATAGGTTGGGTCCCAGGATTCTCTTCGCTTGGAGTACACCAATAATGTGGGTGCAGTACGGCCATCAGCAAGATAGGATGTACTTATTAGGCCTTTCTGCGTAGGATGATGTGTCTCGGGGCCAATGGAATGCCTTCAATTGCGAGCCCTCCGAAGCTTCGATCTGGTACTGGCTATATGTGGCAGGTCCCGAGACCCATCGATACCTCGACTCCATTGCCAGCAGGATATTCCCCTCACCTACCTTCAGTGATTGAGTTCCAGGCCGGTAGCTGCAGCAACCCCTCATGGTGGATGGACTCACTGGAGGATGGACCCATGCGCCGTCATTGTCCCTATGTTAGATTGAGCCAAACGCAGATATAAAGCATCGCTTGAACGCGCTGCTTCATGCCTCCGACTTGCCTCCAAAGTATTGAGAACAGAAAGATATCCTTCAGGGACTCCGAATTCGCCAACAACCACCATGGACGCATTCCACTACGATCCATCCTACTGGGAAAAGATCAACCACAGCACAACCGTCATCATCAATGACGTTGAGTACCCTGCATTTGGTACTGGCAACGCCAACGACGGTCTCCTTGCCACCCAGTTCACTCATGGGCCGAAGTTTCCCTTTGATCCAGAAATCTTGGCAATCCACTTGATCGCTGGTACGTGGACTCAACTCATAGCATCTCGTCAAAGATTACGCTGACCCCTGTGCCACTTTTGTTAAGGCTACCCTGTGTACTCTGAGTACCGCGAGGGTGCGACTAATCTCTTCAAGCCGTCTGCGTTGCTGGGCGGCTTTAAGTACCAACGTTCGTACAAGTTCAGCAACGGCGCCACATGGTCAAGCTACCATAACATCAAGTTTGACCCGCAGACCAAGGCTCTTCAGGGCACTTTCATGACCCGTGACTTTCCGGTGGAGAAGTTCGAAGGTCGCCGCTACCACATCCAAGTAGGAAATTCGAAGCATTTGCTACTTGTACATGATAAGATGCTGAGATCTAGCAGGATGTCATTGAAACTTTCATTCCCGCTGGCCGCGGCCAGATCAAGTCTGTCATGGTCGCCGAGTGGAAAGGCGATGACGGATGTGACCTCCAGGCCACCATCGAGAGCCAGTACAGCCTCAACCACAATGAGAAATTGCCCAGCCTGCACTGGCGCCATCTGAAGTTCGCTACTGAGCACAAGGAGAACGCATACCGCCAGGTGAGGATTTTGAATAGATGCCACACATGTTGCAAGCTACTGACAGATCCTGCAGAGCGAGAAGATGACTGTGATGGCCAATCTGTCGTTCGGCTCTCCGCCACCAAACACCATCTTGGAGATTGAGCCTGAGCTGGCACCAGTTGTGAACACCAAAGCCGAGGAACCCATGACCCAGGTCGCCGCGGTTTAAGGGTTGCCAGGGGGGGGGGGACATTCTCGAAGAAGCGGGTTTCTATGCTTTTGACAAGAGTTGACGACTTTGCCTTGTAAACGACTATTTGAGCCACTCTTTGAAATCGTAGAATAGCCGTTGTTTGCCGTAGTTGCTCGCTTCGGCAATCTCCAATCAACTTGCCGCGCTGAGTCTTGTAACAGTCCTTGTGCCGTTGTGTTGCGCTTAAAATCCCGTGCGTGCGCACCGGAGCTGCCACATAAGCCCCCCAAGGAGACCCTTTGAAGGTGGCTTCTAGACTTGACGCCAACGTGGGGACGAGACCCGCAGTAATGTGAGCAGTGCCATCTATAAGAGACTCGCGCGGGTCCCCGTAGTCTTCGATCTCAGCCCTCTCCCCTTCCCCTCATCTGCCCCGATGTCAAAGACAACTCGAGCGCGAGACGCCACCGCGGCGGATTACATTCCAATGACCTCCGGAGAAAGATCGACACCAAGTGATCTTATCGTCGATACTGAGCGTGAATACTACTATCAAAGTTCTCGACCTAACCGCCCTTCATGGTCGTTCTGGATCGGCCCTTGGCTCATGCACGGTCTGCTTATTGTCGTTTATATGACTATACTACTGCCGCGCTCTTGCAAAACGGCAGACGCGGCAATATCTTCGCAAACATCCAAGTCTGGTAAGTGTCGATGTCTCCAGACTTGTGTGCATATGGCGTTGGGCTGAAGTTGGACAGAGATTTACAACGGCGCTGTACCGCTAGCACCGAAACTCGTGGACTTCAAGAACACAACAGGATACGGTGGAAGACCCAACCCGGAAACTGATGCTAACTATGAGAAATTGATCGATGGTGAGTTAGTAGCAATCGAAGATGGTCTAATCCTACTGACGTCTTGTCAGTCGGTATCGTGAGCATATCCGCCGAAGAGCATCAAACGTTACTTCGGAGCTCCGCGAAGGATCAAAGAGCTCCTGGACGATTTGTAGTTGCATTAGATGTCTTCCACCAGGTATTTGCTCGTCAGTGCATTGAAGGCCGAAGGGGGCTGACAACGGTCTCCAGTTACACTGCGTCAAGTCACTCCGCGAACAAGTCTGGCGACCGGCATCCCTAGAGGAGCACTACGAGGGTGAGAACTCATGGGGTCGCCACCTCGGTTAGCAATGCCCTCCTCAAGCCCATACTCTGTACTGACAGCATGTCTCAATCCAGATCATTGCATCGACTACCTGCGACAGTCCTTCATGTGCCAGCCAGATTTGACGCCCACAGTCTATCATTGGAACGTAGAGTACAGAGGATACGAAATCGCAGACTCGTTGCCGCATCAATGTGTCGACTTCGACTTGGTTTATGAGTGGGCTCTGAGCCGCAATACGAGTGGCGATACCTTGGAGAACTTGGGTCCGCTGCCCGAACTTGACGCATAAGTTCTAGAGTGGCTCCTCCAGAGGAGTTAGTATGGCGAGAGGAACTGAAGGACAGATCTACGCTCATCGGCGCATAAGTTGACTCTCTGAGAGTTGTGGCCAGAGCAGACACAGCGTCGAGCCGTGCAAGGCTGAACTGCATTGCGTTGAGCATTGATCGTGCGCGCCTGTTTGAGGCCACCCATGTGGGCTGTTCTTCACCGCAGCCATATTGGCTTCGGGGTGCCCGTTGGGCGAACGAAGGGTCAATCATGTGGTCGTCATCGCTATCATGCTTTATAATGTATTGCACATAAATGATCTTTCGCTCGTAACCAGAAGGTGTTGCTGTGCTTCAGCCTTCAGGAATCAGGATAATCCACATGGATTATTGTCTCGGCGGTATAATTGATCATTCGACGAGGGTTCTTGAGTCGATGTGAAGCGTCGAAATGCCGCATTGCGCCAAAGGCGTACGATCGTTCGCCGAGCATGCATTCAACCCTGTAAGCGGCGGGGGTTTGCGAGCTGGGGCTCGCACCTTTTGCCTTGCCTCCATGTGTGACAGCTACTTTGCGGCGACACCCCACCATCAACAACATCATTTGAGCGTCAGTAATGGCGACAGTTTCAACCAGTGGCATGCGCGACCACCACGATGGCAGAGGGATGGCTTCAATTTTCAGCCAATACAGCAACGCCGAAGCCAAAGCGTACCAGCAAGGCCGCTCAAGCTATCCGCCAGCTTTGTACGAGACCATTCTATCCCATCATCGTAGCACAGGAGGGGAATTCAAAGTGTTGCTCGACGTTGGTTGCGGCACTGGGAAGGCGACGAGAGACCTTGCGGCGTTCTTCGATGCGGCGAACGGGTGCGACGAGAGTATAGATATGATCAATGTGGCCCGCGAGGTAGGTGGCATGGCCGCTAGCGAGCCACGTCGCCGCCGCAGAGAAGCTCGACAGTCTCAATGCTGTCAGTCCGGGGTCGGTTGACCTGATTACAGCAGCTATGGCGGCGCAGTGGTTCGACATGCAGCTCTTCTGGCAGCAGGCCGGCAGGCTATCGAAGCCAGGAGGAACGGTGGCACTATGGACACTGACGTCTGGGTACTGCCACCCGTCGACGCACAATGCGGAGGAAGTACAGAAGATCTTGTGGGAGCTCGAGCATGTGACCTTCAAGCCGTTCGAGCCACCCGCGCTCCACATTGCGAGGAAGCTCTACGACTCGCTCCCTTTACCATGGACCGCCTCGCCTTCGATCGACGTGTTCCCGGGATCCAAGTACGTGCGCCTGGAGTGGAATCGTGACGGACAGGTGAAGCCAAACGCGCACTTCTTCAGCGCGACGCCACCATATATGATCTCGCTGGAGAAGTTCGAGTCGGGGTTGAACACAGCGAGCATGACGAAGAGTTGGCGTGACGCTCATCCGGAGCTTGCTGGGACCGATGCTGATTGTATTAAGGTTGCCATTAGCAGACTGAGCGTGGCGTTAGAAGGGAGGGAGGAGTTCGAGCATGGGGGTGGAACTGTGCTGCTGCTCTTCAAGCGGGTTTAGCTGTTTGCATTAGGGGAAACCTACAAGATTAACGGCTGCAAATTCGAATGATCATTGGGATGGGTTGCCCAAGTAGAAGCTTATCTACTAAAAATGCCCCGTTACCTTGCCACACGGGGAGTGTCATGAGACCTTTCAGTGGTATGCCTGAGGACACTTGGGCACATGAGACCTGCCAAAGGGATTGTGCTCTGCAATCATAGCGTAGCAGCTTAATACAGTAATATCGAGTACTTCCGTCCAGGATGATGAAAGTGGTCCGCCGCAAAGCTCGTCGCCGCCCTCGAGAGATAGAACCTCTTTGAGGATATTATGTATAAAGCAAGCAGCTTCCCTAGTAATCCATGCGGAGGAGTTATTACACTTCTACAGCCCTTCGGCGCGGTGGAAAAACAGGCCCCAGGGGCGCCGTTTTCTGCCACCTTCCCACGGTTACCCGTGGACGAAAAGTGATGACGTCCCATGCCGGTTTAGTCCTGCTCCGAGCCGCGGCCGCTTTACCAGGCACGTGACCAAGTCGTCAGGGAGCCGACGGGAGCAAGGGAGAGGCAAGGATGAGGCGGTCGATGTGGGAGTCGAAGCTAATTTAGTGACGTAGTGTCCGGCTATTATTCCCTGCTTTCGACATTCGCCTGCTTTCTACGAAGAAGGCCCTGTTCGGGTCAAGCTGGGAGTGAACGTAGATGTTCCAGGCAAGCCCCCTGATGCATAAAAACCTGGGCCAACACGCCTAAAAACGCGTCCTGTTCGGCTGGAAGACGGAGGGAAGCCCCCTGATGCATGTGAGCTTCCCTGATGCACAGAAACCTGGGACTTGTGGAGTGTAAGGTTCCGAAACCCCTTGCAAGGGCGAACATAGCCCCGAGCGAAGCCTAAATAGGTAGTTTAAGAGGGCAAGTGACCCACCATGCATCAGGGAAGCCACCTGTACCATTAGTAAGATAGCTATCTACGTAGACAGTTATCTTACCTATATAGTGATCGATTTCTTATTACGGGCGGCACTTACTACGGGCTGTATATATACTACAAGTGATACTGCGGGCGGCACTGCGGACGGTGTTGCTGGCGGTACCGCTAGAAGCGCGCCGTTGGGGGCAGTATTACGGGCGCGCTGCGGACGGTGTTGCGGTGTTGCGGGCGGGTATTAGGGACGGCGTACGGGCGGTGTAAACTGTGGAGACCTCCGCGCAGTCGCATCTTACATATTTGTTCTTATTTTTCTTTACGTGCATTCAACTGAAGCGAACAGAGGGCCGAAGCCAGGTTAAAGAGTTTACCAGGATTAATTAGTTTGGGTGGACTAGAACGAGAGTCGAGACGAGAAGTCCCAGATTGAGCCGAACAGCGCCTTAGCAGAATTTACCTTCCCGGGCAATCGCACCTAAAGTTTAGGGGCCAACCCCCCGGATTAAGGGGGTACCTTCGCGGGCAGCCGACCGCCTAAAGGACGAAGTACAGACGCTTTTCGGAGGGACTACAGCGACTACGCGCAGCTTGGCATCAGTTGGAAAGTGCCAGCCGACCAGAGCATCGAATTCCAAGTAGAACAGTCTTTGGAGCTAAGATTTTAGGATGGGTGGTGGCGTCAGGGGTGTAGCGGCAAGTTGGGGGTTCATGAGATTTTCCTGCCGATCAGGGCCTGAACTAAAGGTTTCAGCATGCGTGGTAGCGTCAGGGCCTGAATCGCGAACGAGGAGAAGCAGTTCGCCTCGTGTGCAGCCGGCTCCACTGCTCCGTGACTGTTTGTTGTTTCCACGCAGTTTCTCTGTCCATTGGTTGTTCAACATGAAGCTGGCTTCGAAGTACAGCCTCGCGGCAGTTGCATTGTTTCTCGAAGCAGTGTGCTCAGTGCTTGCCCGTAACGAAAGATCCCCCCTTGTACTCAACCTACGGAGAGACGGCATCCCTCCACCGACTTCAGTCACTCTTTACAACAATGTCAGTCATCGCAAGCCTCCAGACTTCTAACGATGTAAGCAATTGACGCGCTAACAGACTCCCCTCTACTTTGCCGATGTCACCATTGGTACTCTGGGACAACCTTTCAAACTGCAACTCGCTAGCGATGTCTCCGACACCTGGGTAAATGTTGCAAATTCGACCTATTGCCAACAGAACTTAGCGTCTTGTCAGAGCTCAGGAATATGTAAGGTGCATATACAATCTGCGCGAATCTCCCTGGCTGATGGGTATCTAGATACGCCGAGTTCTTCCCAAACCTACCAATATGTGTCTGGAGGATTCAGCAACCAATACACGGACGGAACTGGTGTCTCGGGCGCCTGGGTCACCGACAACCTTGTAATTGGAAGCACTACTGTCACGGGATTGCAGTTCGGCGTGGCATACTACTCGACCATTCCAAGTAAGTAGGCTGCGACATGCTGGTACACATCGCGATTCGTGGATGTCTTCCCACGCGACAGACCTCGCCGAGTCTTGATCCCCACCAATCTCCATAAGGTTTTCTATATCGTGGAAGGACTAACATGTACCAGTGGGCGTACTCGGACTTGGCTATGTTGGGCTCGAAACATACGGTAACCCAAGCCAACAACAATATCCAAATCTGCCTGTGCTCATGTACAATCAAAAACTAATTGACTGTATCGCGTACAGTCTATGGCTTGATAAAGGTCCTACCGACCACGGTCGACTTGTCTTTGGTGGCCTCGATACTGGCAAATTTCTAGGGCCACTCGAAACACTTCACATCTCTATGGACAATTTGAATTACGATTACGCGACCATCACGATGGCTGGCCTCAGTTTATCATATAATTACGACAAAATTTCCATCAGCGATGGGCCGTTGCAAGTTTCTCCGGACTCAGGCGCCACAGCGATCAACCTTCCTAATGCAACTGCCTATCGCATTTTCTCAAACTTCGGAGCAATTTACGAAGATAGTATAGCTTGGATTAACTGCAGGTACACGACCAATGCTACCACACTCGACTTTCTCTTTGGATCTACTACTATCTCCGTGCCCATGAGCGAGCTTATTAGGTCCTACAATGCAACAGCATGTTACCTCCTCATCCAGCCTACCAGCGCATCTCTCTCCCTTGGACTTGCCTTTCTCCGAAGCACTTACATCGTCTACGATTTTTCAAACAATCAGATCTCACTTGCACCAACAAATCCTGGAGCCACTACAGACAACGTTACTGTTATTGGACCAAACGGCATACCCGGAGGTGGATTCGTAGGCACACCCTCCACTCCACCAGCCCCAGCGAACAGCACCACTCCACCAGCCCCAACGAACAGCACTTCACCCACGGGTCTCACTACAGGCGCCAAGATCGGCATTGGAGTTGGGGTTCCTCTCGGTATAATAGCACTACTCGGTGTAGGAGCGTTCTTCCTATTCGGCCGCCGCCATCAACCCAGTCCTCAGATAACACCAGTATCACCCTTGCCTACGAAATCGGAACCATATTTAAGTCACAGAACTTCTGAGCTCGAGACATCGCAAAGATTCTCGGTCATGTCGCCCGGTAGTTTTGGATGGGGGCATGAATACAGCCCTGTGCAGCCCGGACCGCCTGAGTTGAATCTAGTCCATGAGCAAGTGGGCGAGCTGGAGGCTTGATAAGCAATTACTACTTGCGGGCGCTGGCCGGGAGGGAGAAGGCGCTGGGCCCCGACCACACCTCGACCCTTGATACCGTTCGTAACCTGGGAAAACTGTATACTAACCAGGGCAAGACAGAACAGGCTAGGACAATGTTTCTGTTACGAACTCATGTCTTAGCATATGGCTTAGGGCGGTGCGGCCTTGGCACTTGGCGTACCCAGGGTTCTCTTTTATATCCAAGGGCTCTGCTTCTCCTTTCTTCCTTCTTTAGATTTGATGTCCTAGTTACAGTACACCTCTATGATCCGCTCTAGACTGGCTCCTTAACAGTTTCAGCGTGCAATGTTGGGCAGACAAAAGGTGCGGGCGCTTCGCCGTCCTCATACACTGGAAGTGGCCAATGACTTGAAGCAGCTAAATGTGGAAGTCATAAGAAATGAGAATCACGATTCCAGCGTTGATCAGAGTCCACAGAAAAGAAAGAACGGTAAGGGAAAATGGTGGCAATGGAAAGATCGGAAGACTGGCAACTTTGTTGCGGCGTGGTCACGGGACAGGTACGGGCTCGGCACCGGCCACCACATTTTAGCCGTCTGTCGACGACCCAGCCCTGTCTTCTTTATCCTTGGTATCTTCGTTAGAATAGCTGAATCGGATCCATTCTTCACGCTGCCGTAACAGCAGCGGAGGAGTTTCGAGTCGAGGACGTTCGTCTGAATTTGAAACCTGGGATCTTCTTACGCAACCAGATTCTGTGACCGCTCCTCCTGCCTGAGAGCGAAAGGTAGGCACTGTGGGGGGACCGAAATGGGCTCCAGCCCACCTGGCCGGCTAAAGTTGTCCCCATGAGCGTGGCAGGCAGCGACTCCGGCTGAGCCATTCATGAGAGGTGCAACGGAAACAGGGAGCGCGCCACAAGCGGCCAGGAGCAGCAGGAGCGCTGGGGGGAGCAGTGGCCGAGTGGAGGGGAGCGGAAGGGGAGAGCAAAGCGGCGGGAGCGTAGTCATCAATCGGTCACCAAGACGCCAAGACGCCCTCGCATTTCGTGCACGAGTACCTCGCTCACTGTCAACTGAATTGTTTCTATGCAAC
>Ga0335072_10002972_pt1 | contig 25851 bp, 19 predicted proteins | sample Lox_Sample_21_FD_206725 | JGI IMG/M metagenome (GOLD analysis project Ga0335072, IMG submission 206725) | Soil microbial communities from Loxahatchee National Wildlife Refuge, Florida, United States - Lox_Sample_2.1 | ecosystem: Environmental > Terrestrial > Soil > Wetlands | place: USA...
GCGGCGCTGCTCGCCGCGCGGCGCTGCGCGGGGTCCCCCCCGCTGCGCTCCTTCTGGCGCCTGATGGGCCTTGCGATCGCCTCGCAGCTGATCGCCGACAGCCTGCTGCTGCGCAACGTCGTCGCACACCCGCTCCCGCCCTTCCCGAGCGCGGCGGACCCGTTCTTCCTGGCCTTCTACGCGCTGCTCTTGCTGGCCTTGCTGCGCGTGCCGGTGGCGCCCGTCAGCCGCTCCCGACAGGTGCGGATCCTGCTCGACGCGGCGACGGTCGTGGTCGGCGGGGGCGCGTTGGTCTGGTACTTCCTGCTCGGCCCCACGGCGCTGGAAGGGAAGGAAGACACGCTCGCAAGGGCCGTCTCGATCGCCTACCCCATCGGCGACCTGATCCTGCTGGCGGGGCTCGCGGCGGTGCTCCTGCGCCGCGTGCCCGAGGTGCTGCGGACGCCGCTGCTGTTGATCGCCGCGGGGATGGTCTGCTCGATCGTCGCCGACGTGATCTACGGCTACGGGGAGCTGCACGGGACCTACACCAACGGCGACCCCGTCGACACCCTCTACCTGTTCGAGTTCGCGCTGTTCGCGCTCGCCGGCGCCAGCCAGCGGCCGGTGGCGGCCGGCGAGATCGGCGCCGACATGAGCCGCTGGCGCCAGCCGACCGCTCGCGCCAGCTGGCTGCCCTACCTCGCCGCCCCGATCGGATTCGCGCTGCTGCTCGGCGTCGACTGGAGCCACCCGTTCTTCCCCGAGCTCAGCCTGGTGGCGATCGCGCTGCTGCTGAGCATCCTGATCGGCGCCCGCCAGTACCTGGCGCTGCGCGAGCTGGCGAGCGCCGAGGCGGCGCTGCGGGAGAGCGAGAAGGTCAAGGACGAGTTCCTCGCAATCGTCGGCCACGAGCTGCGCACCCCCCTGACCTCGCTCCGGGGCTCGCTAGGCCTGCTCCATGGCGGGGTGCTCGGCGAGCTGCCCGCCGAGGCCGTCGAGATGCTGTCGATCGCGATCGCCAACACCGACCGGCTGGTGCGCCTGGTCAACGACATCCTAGACGTCGAGCGTCTCAGCTCGGGGCGCATCGAGATCCGGCTCGCCCCGGTGCCGGCCGCGCGGCTCGTGGACGACGCCACCCGGGTCGTGCAGGCGAGCGCCACGCTCGCCGAGGTCGAGCTCGACAGCGAGACCGCCGACCTCACGGTCTCCGCCGACGGCGACCGCGTGGTGCAGGCGCTCGTCAACCTCCTGGGCAACGCCATCAAGTTCTCACCGCCGGGCGGCGCGATCACGACGACCGTCGTCGCCGACGGCGACTGGGCGCTGTTCTCCGTCGAGGATCACGGCCGCGGAATACCCGCCGAGCGCCAGGAGAGCGTCTTCGAGCGTTTCCGCCAGGTCGACGCCTCCGACGCCCGCGAGAAGGGCGGCACCGGACTGGGCCTGCCGATCGCCCGCGGCATCGTCGAGCACCACGGCGGGCGGATGTGGGCGCAGAGCACGCCCGGCCAGGGGAGCACCTTTCGCTTCACCCTGCCGCTCCTCGCGAGCCGCCCCCCGGCAGGCGGCGAAGAGCGTCAGCCAGAGCCAGGTCTCGGCGCACGGCGGGACCCCGCGGGGCGGGAGCACGTCGCCGACCCGACCCATGCGGCATGAGCCGACGGCTGCTGGTCGTCGACGACGACGACGCGATCCGCACCGTCGCCCGCATCAGCCTCGAGCGCGTCGCGGGCTGGGAGGTGATACCCGCGGCCTCCGGCCAGGAGGCGCTGCGGGCCGCCGCCGACCGGGGGCCGTTCGATGCGGTGCTGCTCGACGTGATGATGCCGGGACTCGACGGGGCGAGCACCTTCGCCCGCCTGCGCCAGGGTCCGCTCGCGGCGGAGGTCCCGGTCATCTTCCTCACCGCCAAGACCGGCGCCGCCGACCGTGAGGGCCTGCGCGCGCTCGGCGCCGCCGGGGTCATCGCCAAGCCCTTCGACCCGATGACGCTCGCGGAGGAGATCGAGCGAATCCTCGCCTGAGGCGCCGCGGTAGGCGGGAACCGCGCCTCAGCGCATCGCCGTTGCCACTCAGCCCGCCCCTCCCCGACCGCCGGGCACACCTTCCCCGACGGCCCGATCGCGGAGGTACCCGTGGCGCTGAAGCTCCCGGATGGTCTGCCGCTGGCCGGCCGCGAGCTCCCGCAGGCCGGCGCTGAGCGAGCGCAGCTCGGCCTCGGCGTCGCGCTCCCGGCGGCGGATGGCGAGCAGCTGGCGGTTGTCGATGTCCTGCAGCCGCGCGGTCCGGACGTCGGCGCTCACCGGCGTGCTGGTCGCCGCCGTCTCGCGTCCACTGCAGCCGAGGGCGATCGGGACGCGGACGACGAGCCCGTCGGGATGGCCTGACAGCGTGGAGTCGACGCTGGGGTTCCACGCGGCGATCCGCTCGGCCAGCATCCGACCCACGGCCCGGCCCGGCGGCCACCAGAGGCAGCGCGTCGACGGTTCGCGGGTGCCCGGCGGGTTCTCGGCAAGCCAGCGCCCGCGCTGTCCTCTCAGCAGGACGCCGGTCAGCTCCGGGGGGCGCGATGCCTGAGGCTCGCCGGCGGCGGCGCGGCCGTGCGCGCCATCGCGGGCGGACCTACTGTCGCCGGCGGGCGCGCCGTCGCGGGGGGACGTACCGTCGCCGTTGGGCACACCGTCGCGGGGGGCGGCTCCCTCCCTGGCGACGGCGGCGATCGCCGCGATCGCCGCATCGGCCTGGCAGGCGGAGAGGGCGCTGTGCTCGAGCGCGGCGGCGATACAGCCCCCGACGGCCCAGATCCGCTCGCTGGCGCAAACGCGCAGGGCGGCGTCGACCTCGATGAAGCCGGCCGCGTCGGTCGGCACCCCGGCGATGACGGGGCCGATGATCGTCGGCAGCGAGATGAGGTGATCGAACTCGGCCTGGGAGCCGTCGCTGAGGCGCACCCGGGCGGGGTCGCTGGGCGTGGCGGTGAGCGGGTCCGGCTTCTCCTCGAGCTCCTCGCGCAGCAGGACGACGTCGGCGGCTGCGCCGAGCTCTCGATCCTGGGTGGGCTGGTCCATGACCTCGACGCCCGTGACGGTCTCCACGCCGGCTTCGCGGAGCTCGCCGACGACGAGCGCGGTCGCCTTCGCGCCGAGCGCGTGCAGCGGCTGCTCCTCGGCGGTGAGCAGGACGATGCGCGCCCCGCTCCCGGCGGTCGTCCAGGCCAGGACGAGGGCGAGCTCGTATGCCGGCAGCGGCCAGCGGGCGCCGCGCGGCACGGTGACGGCGACGCTGCGGCTGTCGCCGGCGGCGAGCCCGGCGATGACCCGGTCGAGCACCCCAGGGTCGCCGCCGCGCTGCCAGACGTATCCCCCGCGCAGCGTCCGCGCCGCCCGTCCGCCCGGGGCGAGCAGGAGGAAGTCGTAGTCGACGACGTCGCCGTCGCGCGTGATGACGGTCCGCTGGGAGTCCTCCACGAAGTCGGCCCGCGCCCGCGTCCAGGTCCCGCCCGCCTGGGCGACGAGCTCTCCGATCGCCAGCGCCTGTTCCCGTGCCGGCCGAAACGGCGACCGGAGGCTCATCGGGCGATAGCGGAACTCGGAGTCGGGGGCGATCAGCCGCAGCCGGGCGTCGGCGCCGAACCTCTGGCGCGCGCACAGCAGCCCCTCGAGCGCGGCGGTGCCGGCTCCGACGATGCAGATCGTCGGCTTGGAGATCGTCCGCCTGGCCATGCCGGCTATGCCTGGATCCGGGTGTCGGACTCTGCCATCTGGGGTTCCTCTGCGGTATCGCCGATTGCCTTGAGGCGAGCGTCGCCGATACGGCTGCCCTGCACCTCCGTAGAAAGCCCGATCGGCGGCGGGGAAAGTTCACGGTGCCGGGCGCGACAGGGACTCGGCAACCGCCGCCCGCTGGACCTGGTGCGGGCGGGACGCGCCGCGGAGCTGCTCGACGCGATCGCCCAGGAGCAGGCCGGCAGCTTCGCGTGATCCTCTGGCGCGTGCTTCCCTACAGCGCCCGCGCCGCCCCGCGGATGCCCGGCGGAGCCCTCTGGTTCCCCCGCGAGCCGCAGGGCACGGGACGCCACGACAACCCCGAGCGCTACGGCTGCCTCTATGCCGGCGAGACACCTCTCTCGCCGGTCGCAGAGGCCCTGGCGCCGTTTCGCGCCGCCGGACCCCTCTCGCCGGCGATGCTGATGCGCGCCGGCCTGCCGCTCACCCTGGATCACCCCGCGGTGCGCGATGCCGCGGACCTGCTCGGGCTGGCGCCGCCGCCGGAACGGAGCCGACGAGGGGACTCGAGCCCTGCCTGACCGCGCGTCCATGACCGCCCACGCGTCGGCTACGATTCCAGCTCATCGCCGACGTAGCTCAGCTGGTAGAGCACCTCCATGGTAAGGAGGGGGTCTCGGGTTCGAGTCCCGACGTCGGCTTGGATAGGTGAAATCAGCTGAACTGCGCTCGGCGCATCCGGGTAACTTCCCTAACGATGCGAGCCGTGGAACCCACGCCGACGAACCTCGCCGAGTACCGCCGCAAACGCCGCTTCGACCGTACCCCCGAGCCCGCGCCGGACGGCGCCGCCGGTCCGGGCTCGCGCTTCGTCGTGCACGAGCACCACGCCCGGCGCCTGCACTGGGACCTGCGCCTGGAGCGTGACGGGGCGCTCGCCTCGTGGGCGATCCCCAACGGCATACCCCAGGACCCCAGGCACAACCGCAAGGCGGTCCACGTCGAGGATCACCCGCTGAGCTACATCGACTTCCAGGGCACCATCGCCCCCGGCAACTACGGCGCCGGCGAGGTCATGATCTGGGACGCCGGGACCTACGACTGCGAGAAGTGGGAGCCGGGCAAGGTCGTCGTCGTCTTCCACGGCGAGCGGCTGCGCGGCCGCTATGCGCTCTTCCGCGCCGGCAAGGCCGAGAAGGACTGGATGATCCACCGCATGGACCCACCGATCGACCCCGAGGCACGGGAGCTGCCCGAGTTCGTCCAGCCGATGCTCGCGAGGCTCGCCACGGAGCTTCCCCGCGACGAGTCCGCCTGGGCCTACGAGGTCAAGTGGGACGGGGTCCGCGCCCTCGCCCGCTCCCGACCCGGCCGCATCGGCTTCGTCAGCCGCAGCCGCAACGACGTCACCGCCGCCTATCCCGAGCTGCGGCCGCTCAACCGGGCGCTGGGCTCCCACGAGGCGCTGCTCGACGGCGAGATCGTCGCCTTCGACGAGCACGGCCGCCCGAGCTTCGAGGCGTTGCAGTCGCGGATGCACGTCCGCGGCGACGCCGCCGTTCGCCGCCTCGCCCAGAGCACCCCCGTGACCTACGTCCTGTTCGACCTGCTCTGGCTCGACGGCCACAGCCTCATGGAGCACCCCTACGCCGAGCGCCGCGAGCGGCTGCAGGAGCTGGGTCTCGACGGCGAGCACTGGCGCACCCCCGCCTATCACGCCCACGACGGCGCCGCCTTCCAGGCGGCCTGCCGGGAGCGCGGCCTGGAGGGGATCGTGGCCAAGCGGCTCGACTCACCCTACACCCCGGGCGGGCGCGGCACGAGCTGGCTGAAGATCAAGAACAGCCAGCGCCAGGAGCTCGTCATCGGCGGCTGGACCGAGGGCAGGGGCTCGCGCGCGCAGCTCATCGGCGCCCTTCACCTGGGCGTCTATGACGGCGAGGACCTGCGCTACGCCGGCAAGGTCGGCACCGGCTTCGACGCCCGCGAGCTCCAGCGTCTCGCCGACCTGCTCGAGCCCCTCGCCCGCGAGGAGTCCCCATTCACCGGCCGCCAGCCGCCGAAGGGCGCCCACTTCGTCGAGCCCCAGCTGGTCTGCGAGGTCGAGTTCGCCGAGTGGACGCGCAGCGGCACCCTGCGCCAGGCCTCCTACAGGGGGCTGCGCGAGGACAAGCCCGCCGCGGAGGTCGTGCGCGAGCGGCCGCTCGCTGACGACGAGATCCAAAGCGGGCGCCGGGTCCGCGGGGGACTGGAGGTCCAGGTGCAGGGCCGCACGCTGAAGCTGACAAACCTCGACAAGGTCCTCTATCCCAGCCGCGGCTTCACCAAGGGCGACCTCATCGACTACTACTCCCGCATCGCCCCGGCGCTGCTCGCGCACCTCCGTGACCGGCCGCTGACGCTCAAGCGCTACCCCGACGGCGTCCAGGGGCAGCACTTCTTCGAGAAGCAGTCGCCCTCCCACCGGCCCGAGTGGGTGCAGACGACGGCGATCTGGAGCGAGCAGAGCAAACGCGAGATCGACTACACCCTCTGCCAGGACCTCCCCACGCTCGTCTGGCTGGCGAACCTCGCCGCCATCGAGCTGCATCCCTCGCTGTCGCCGGCCGGCGCCCCGGAGCGCCCGACGACGCTCGCCTTCGACCTCGACCCGGGCCAGCCGGCGGACGTCGTGCAGTGCTGCGAGGTCGCGCTCGAGCTGCAGCGCCTGTTCGCCGAGCTCGGACTGCAGGCGTTCGCCAAGACCTCGGGCTCGAAGGGCCTGCAGGTGTACGTGCCCCTCAACGAAGACGACGTCACCTACGAGCAGACCAAGCCCTTCGCCCACGCCGTCGCCAATCTCCTGCAGGGCCGCCACCCCAAGCTCGTCGTGTCGGACATGGCGAAGTCCCGGCGCAGGGGCCGGGTCCTCATCGACTGGAGCCAGAACGACCCCCACAAGACCACCGTCGCCGTCTACTCGCTGCGCGCCAACGAGCGGCCCACGGTCTCGACCCCCGTGCGCTGGTCCGAGGTCGCCGCCTGCCAGAAGGCCGGCGACCCGGCTCTCCTCGCGTTCGAGTCCGACGACGTGCTCGCCCGCGTCGCCGAGCACGGAGACCTCTTCGCCGAGGTCGCCTCGCTGCGCCAGCGGCTGCCGGCTCTCGCCTGATTGCGGTCAAACCCTCCCGGGTAACTGCGCGCCAGATGCCTGAGACCGTCGAAACCGGGACGATTCGAACGAAGATCCCGGCGCGCCTGGACCGCCTGCCGTGGTCGCGGTTTCACTGGATCGTGATCGCCGGCCTCGGCACGGCCTGGATCCTCGACGGGCTCGAGGTCAACGTCGTCGGCTCGATCTCCAGCCGGATCTCCGAATCCGGCGCCGGCACCGGGCTGACCGCCGCCGACGTCTCCGGCTGGGCGGCCTCGCTGTACATCGCCGGGGCCTGCATCGGCGCCCTCGTCTTCGGCCAGCTCACGGACCGCTTCGGGCGCAAGCGCCTGTTCATGGTGACGCTCGGCATCTACCTCACCGGCACCGTCCTGACGGCGCTGACGTTCTCCCCGGCCTGGTTCTTCGCCTTCCGCTTTCTCACCGGGATGGGCATCGGCGGGGAGTACAGCGCGATCAACTCCGCCATCGACGAGCTCATCCCGGCCCGCCGGCGGGGACGGGTGGACGTCTCGATCAACGGCAGCTACTGGCTGGGGGGCATCGGCGGGTCGCTGCTGGCGGTCGTGCTGCTGAACACCGCGATCCTCCCCGTCGACATCGGCTGGCGGCTGTCGTTCGTGCTCGGCGCCGTCATCGGCCTCGCCGTGCTGCTCGTCAGGCGCAACGTGCCCGAGAGCCCCCGCTGGCTGTTCGTCCACGGCCGCGAGCGCGAGGCCGAGCGGATCGTGGAGGACATCGAAACCGACGTCCGCGACTCGACCGGCGAGGAGCTCCCCGAGCCCGAGGGCGAGCCGCTGCGGGTGCGCCAGCGCAGGACGATCCCGCTGACGCTGATCGTCCGCTCGGTCGTCAGCCTCTACCCGCGCCGCACCATCCTCGGGCTGGGCCTCTTCATCGGCCAGGCCTTCCTCTACAACTCGATCCTCTTCGGCTTCGGCAACCTCCTCAGCCTCTTCTTCCACACCCCGTCGGGCAACGTCCCCTACTACCTGGCGGTGTTCGCCGCCGGCAACTTCGCCGGGGCGCTGCTGCTGAGCCCGCTGTTCGACATCGTCGGCCGCAAGCCGATGATCGCCGGCACATATCTCCTGTCGGGCGCGCTGCTGATCGGCACCGGCCTGCTCTTCAAGGCCCACGACCTCACCGACGTCAGCTTCACCGCCTGCTGCTGCGCGGTGTTCTTCTTCGCCTCCGCCGGCGCCAGCGCCGCCTATCTCACGGTCTCGGAGATCTTCCCCCTGGAGACCCGGGCGCTGTGCATCGCCGTCTTCTACGCCATCGGCACCGGCATCGGCGGCGTCATCGGACCCCAGGTGTTCAGCCGGATGATCAACACCGGCAGCTACGAGCAGGTCTTCCTCGCGCTCGGGCTCGGCGCCGTGATGATGATCCTCGGCGGCCTCGCCGAGCTCGCCTTCGGGGTGAAGGCCGAGGGGGAAAGCCTCGAGCGAGTCGCCAAGCCGCTGACCGTCGTGGACTCCCCGTCGCCGACAGCGGCTCCGGCGGCGGCGCCGGTCTGATCCATGTCTGGCCCCCGGACCGGATGAGCCTCGCCGCCGGCCTCCCGCCGTGGCGTTCTCCTCATCCACCCTGTGGTTTAGCGCGGATGGCCAGCATCACGCCATCTGGAATTAGTCAAGGCGTGGATCGTTGGCGCTGCGGCTACTGCGACGAGATCATCGGCGTCTACGAGCCGATGATCGTCCTGCTGCCCTCGGGCTCGCGCATGACCTCGCGCGCCGCCGAGCGAGATCTCACCGACGTTCCCGAGGCCAGCTTTCACCGCGTTTGCTTCGATGCGGCACAGGCCGCGCCGGATCCGACGAGCGCAGCGGGCGAGGCGACGCCCGCCGCCGGCGGCTAGACTGCACTGATCCGGCGTCTCGACGCCGAGTGAGCCACGTAGGTGTCGGGCAGCAAGAGGGAACGATCGGTTGGATGGAGCGACACGAGCCGTGTTGGACGTCGCCAGGGGGGTGCTGGCCGAGCTCGACCTCGATCTCGTGCTCGACCGCGTCCTGAGCTCGGCGCAGGAGCTGACACAGGCGCGCTACGCGGCGCTCGGCGTCCTCAACGACACCAGGACGGAGCTGGCGCGCTTCATCACCCGGGGAATCGCCCCGGAGACGCACGAGGCGATCGGCGCCCTGCCCCGCGGCCGCGGCGTCCTGGGGGCGCTGATCGACGACCCGACCCCGCTGCGCCTGGGCAACGTCGGAGGCCATCCCCGATCCTACGGGTTCCCGCACGGGCATCCCCACATGGAGACGTTTCTGGGTGTGCCGATCCTGGTCAGCGGGGAGCCCTTCGGCAATCTCTACCTGACGGAGAAGACAGGCGGCGCCGAGTTTTCGCAGGAGGACGAGCAGGCGGTGGTGCTGCTGGCGGAATTCGCCGGCATCGCGATCGACCACGCCCGCCGCTACGCCGGCGAGCGCGACCGCCGCGACGAGCTGACACGAACCGTGGCGGCGCTGGAGGCGACGACGCAGATCACGCGGGCGCTGGGCGGCGAGACCAACCCGGAGGTCGTGCTGGAGCTGGCGGCGAAGCGCGGGCGGGCGCTGGTGTCGGCGCGGACGCTGTTGATCGAGCTGCGCCAGGGCGAGGAGCTGGTGGTGGCGGCCAGCGCCGGCGAGCTGCCGGCCGGCATGGTCGGCCGGCGGATGGGGCTGGAGAGCAGCCTGGCCGGGCACGCGATGCGCACCCAGCGCGTGCAGCGCCTGGAGCGCGAGCTCAACCGGGCACGCTTCGACGAGCACGGCCTGGGCAGCCTCGGGGTGCGCGCCCAGGCGGGCCTCGTGGTCCCGCTGATCTTCCGCGGCGATGCGTATGGGGTGCTGATCGTCCTGGACCGTCTCAACGACGGCCCGTCGTTCTCGACCGAGGACGAGCGGCTGCTGCAGGCGTTCGCCACGAGCGCCGCGACGGCCGTCGCGACTGCGCGCTCGGTGGCCGCCGAGCGCCAGGCCCAGCGCCTTGCCGCGGCTGAGGCCGAGCGCCGGCGCTGGGCGCGGGAGCTGCACGACGAGACCCTGCAGAGCCTGGGGGCGCTGCGCATCGGACTGTCGACCGCCGGGCGCTCGGACGAGCCGAAGCTGCTGCGCCAGGCGATGCGGGCCGCGACCGAGCAGCTCGAGGAGGGCATCGCCAACCTGCGGGCGTTGATCACCGACCTGCGCCCGGCGGCGCTCGACGAGCTCGGCGTGCGGGCCGCGATCGAGGCCCTCGCCGAGCGCGGGGCGCGGCGCGCGCTGGAGGTCGACGTCGACGTCGAGCTCGCGCACGAACGCGGGCTGGCCCCGACTCGGCTGGACCCCGAGCTGGAGACGGCGCTCTACCGGATCGTCCAGGAGGCGCTGGGCAACGCCGTCAAGCACGGCGGGGCCAGGCGCGCCGTGGTCGAGATCCGCGAGGAGCCCACCACCGTGAGGCTCAGCGTGCGCGACGACGGCGGCGGCTTCGACCCGGCCGCACACACGAGCGGGTTCGGCCTGCTCGGGATGCGCGAACGCGTGGATCTGCACGGCGGCGAGCTCTCGATCGACTCGGCGCCGGGCAGCGGCACTCAGGTCACGGCGAGCCTGCCGGTGATACGCCGCGAGCAGTCGCCGGCGAGCTCCGAGACCCAGACGCTGACGGGCTGAGCCCGGCGGCGGCGTAGGCCTCGTCCTGCTCGAGCGTCTCCCGATCGAGCAGCGCCTGCGCGAGCGCGTCGAGCCGGGCGCGGTTGTCGCTGAGCAGCCGGGTGACGTGTTCGTGGGCGTTCTCGACGAGACGGCGGACCTCTTCGTCGAGCAGCTGGCGGGTGGCCGGGGCGAGCTCCTCGCCGCCGGGGTAGGGCGGCGCCTGCCCCTCCTCCCCCATCACCACCAGTGGCCCGACGACGTCGCTCATGCCCCACCGGCCGACCATGTTGCGGGCCAGGTCCGTGACCTGGCGCAGATCGTTCTCCGCGCCCGTGGTGACGTCCTCGAAGACCAGCTCTTCGGCGACGCGGCCGCCGAGGGCGACCTCGATCCTGCCGCGCAGGTAGTCGCGGGAGTAGCTGAAGCGGTCGGCCTCGGGCGCGGAGAGGGTGACGCCGAGGGCGACGCCGCGGGGAATGATCGAGACCTTGCGGACGGGGTCGGCGCCGAGAGTGAGCATCCCGACGATGGCGTGGCCGGCCTCGTGGTAGGCGGTGCGGCGGCGCTCGCCGGCGCCGAGCAGGATGCGGCGCTCGGTGCCCAGGACGAGCTTCTCCAGGGCGTCGTGAAGGTCGCCCATCTGGACCGAGTCATGACCGCGGCGGGCGGCCATCAGGGCGCCCTCGTTGACGACGTTGGCGAGGTCCGCGCCGACCATCCCCGCCGTCGTCGCCGCGAGACGGTCGAGGTCGACGTCGTCGGCGAGCGGCACCGAGCGGGTGTGGACGTCGAGGATCTTGCGCCTCCCCGCGGTGTCCGGCGGCTGCAGCGCGACGCGCCGATCGAAGCGCCCCGGTCGCAACAGCGCCGCGTCGAGAACCTCGGGACGGTTGGTGGCGGAGAGCACGATCACGCCGACGGAGGGGTCGAAGCCGTCCATCTCGGTGAGGATCTGGTTGAGCGTCTGCTCGCGCTCGTCGTGGCCGCCGAAGCCGCCGATCGCGCCCGCCCGAGAGCGGCCGATGGCGTCGAGCTCGTCGATGAAGATGATCGCCGGCGCCGCCGCCTTGGCCTGGGTGAAGAGGTCGCGAACGCGCGAGGCGCCGACGCCGACGAAGAGCTCGACGAACTCCGAGGCCGAGATCGAGAAGAACGGCACCTGGGCCTCGCCCGCGAGAGCCCGGGCGAGCAGCGTCTTGCCGGTCCCCGGAGGCCCCGTGAGCAGCACGCCGCGGGGAATCCGGCCGCCGAGACGGCGGTACTTGTCGGGGGCACGCAGGAAGTCCACGAGCTCGGAGAGCTCCTCCTTGGCTTCGTCGATGCCGGCCACGTCGTCGAACGTCACCAGCTGCTGGGAGGGCTCCACGCGCTGCGCCCGGGAGCGCCCGAAGGCAGCCGCGCCACCGCCGACGCCGGCCGTGCGGCGCATGACCCAGACGAACAGCAGCACGATCAGCAGCGCCGGCCCGAACGTCGAGAGCAGCGTGACGAACAGCGAGGTTCCGCTGGAGGGGGCCGTAGCGTTGATGACGACGCCCCTGGACCGCAGCAGTTCCAGCAGCGCCCTGTTGTCGACGAACGCCGGCAGCTCGGTCGAGAACAGCCTCGCCGGGGACGAGCTGGCCTTGGGATAGCGGATGCTGCGCCGCAGGTTGCCTTCGACGGCGTCCCCCTTGGCCGAGATCGAGCTGACGTTGCCCGCCGCCACCTGGGCGAGGAAGGTCGGGCTGTAGGGGACGGCGACCCGCGTCGGCTTGGAGGTGTGCACCGCCGAGGCCAGCAGCAGATTGACCGCGAGCAGCAGCAGCAGAAACAGCAGGAAGCCGCCCCACATGCTCGCCCCCGAGGCGGGCGGCCTGCTGCCGTCGGGCTGTTGGCGGCGCGTCTCGGCCATGGCCGCAACCTACGTCGAGCACCGGCTCCCGCCATCGGGGATCGGCCGTGGGACGAAGAGCAGGAACTACGTATGCCGCCCAGGGGCGACTATGCCGCCGGGCTCAGTCGGCGATCCAGGGCCCGTACCAGCGGCCATGGCCGGCGACGAGCTCCTCGGCCGCCTCCGGCCCCCAGGTCCCGGGCGCGTAGGGGTGCACCGGCGGCGGTTGGTCCAGCAGCGGCTGGAAGACCCGCCAGGCCTCTTCGACGCCGTCCTGGCGGGTGAAGCGGGTGCTGTCGCCGCGAATCGCGTCGAGCAGCAGCACCTCGTACGGGGTGGCGCCCTCGCCGCCCTCCTGGGCGAACTCCATGTCGAGCGTGATCGCCCCCGGACCGGCCTTGTCGGCGCGGTGGGCCTCGAGCAGCAGCCGCGCGCCGGTGCTGGGGTCGAGCTTGACCACGAACTGGTTGGGCTGCGGCCGGCGATGGCCCTCCCGCAGGAAGCCCAGGCGCGGGGGCCGGCGAAAGACGAGCCGCAGCTCCGTCTGGGTCACCGGGAGGCGCTTGCCGGTGCGGATGAACCACGGTACCCCCGCCCAGCGCCAGTTGTCGATCTGCAGGCGCAGGGCCGCGTAGGTCTCGGTGACGGAGTCCTTGGCGACGCCGTCGATGTCGAGATAGCCGTCGTACTGGCCGCGCACGTAGCGGGCCGGGTTGGCCGCCTCGACGGAGCGCAGCAACGCGTACTTGGCGTCCTTGAGCGCTTCGGCCCCGTCGCCGGCCGGCGGCTCCATGGCGGCGACCGCGAGGACCTGCATGAGGTGGTTGACGACCACGTCGCGCAGCGCGCCGACCGGGTCGTAGAAGTGCCCGCGATCCTCGACGCCGAAGCGCTCGGCCATCGTGATCTCCACCGAGGCGATGTTGATGCGGTTCCAGAGGGGCTCGATCATGGCGTTGGCGAACCGCAGGTAGAGGAGCTCGTCGGTGCCCATCTTCCCGAGGAAGTGGTCGATCCGGTAGAGCTGGTCCTCGCGGATGTAGCGGTGGATTTCCGCCGCCAGGGCACGAGCCGAGTCGAGGTCGTGGCCGAAGGGCTTCTCGACGACGACCCGGGCGTGCTCTGTCAGGCCGGCGTCGCTGAGGCGGCCGATGACGAGTCCGAACAGGAAGGGGGGGATCTCGAGATAGAAGACCGGGGCGTGGGCGCGGCCGACGGCCTTGGCGACGCGGTCGTAGGTCGCGGAGTCGTTGAAGTCGCCGCCGACGTAGGCCAGACGCTTGGCAAACCGGGCGAAGACGTCGTCGTCGACCGGCTCGCCGGTGCCTTCGATGCACTGGCGGGCGTGGTCGCGCAGATGCTCCACCGTCCAGTCCTGGGCGGCGACGCCCACGATCGGGCAGTCGAGCAGGCCGCGGCGCTCCAGGCGGTAGAGCGAGCGGAAGGTCATCACCTTGGCGAGGTCGCCGGTGATGCCGAAGATGACCAGAACGTCGGCGCTGCGACTGTCGTCGCCCATGCCCGTCGGATTCTGCCAGGTCGTCGCGCGAGAGGGTCCCACCCCCCGCCGTCCCGCGCCCCGGGCATGATGTGGCGGATGCCTCCGACCGAGACCCCCCGGGGACGACTGGAGAAGGTGCTCGCCGTGCTCGTGCCGGGGGCCAACCCCGCCGGCGCCGTGTATGGGACGATCACGATGGGCGCCCTGCTGGCCGCCGAGAGCGGCATACGCGAGAGCTACCCCGAGACGGTCGGCGCGGCGGCCATGGCGATCGCGCTGTACTGGCTGGCGCACTCCTACGCCGAGCTGCTCGGCGCCCGCCTGGAATCCGGGGAGCGGCTGACACCCCCGATGCTGCGTCGCGCCCTGCGACGAGACTGGCCGATCGTGCGCGGCGCGCTCGCGCCGCTGGCGTCCCTGCTGCTGTGCTGGGCGCTGGCCGTGAACCTCGAAAAAGGCGTCCAGGTGGCCGTGTGGGTCGCGGCTGTCAGCGTCGTCGCGTTCGAGCTGCTCGCGGGCCTCTACGCCAAGGCCCGACCGGCGGAGCTGCTGCTGGAGGGATGCGTCGGGGTTGCGATGGGCCTCGCGATGCTGGCGCTCAGGGCGATCCTGCACTAATCTCCGGGGGCGAGATGGCGGACGACTCTCCGGTATTGATCGCCTACGACGGATCGGAGGCGGCCCGCGCGGCGGTGCGCGAGGCCGGCGCCCTCTTCGCCCCCTGCGAAGCGCTCGTGCTGACCGTGTGGGAGCCGGCGCTCGCCGAGTTCATGATGATGCCCAACCCGTCGGGCGTCGGCGGGACCATGCTGCCCTACGACCCCGAGCTTGCCCGCGAGGTCGAGCGCTCCAACGAGGAGCACGCCCAGGCGATCGCGGCCGACGGCGCGACACTGGCTCAGGCGGCGGGCCTGCTGGCACGAGCCCTGGCGGAGCAGGACGTCACCTCCCCGGCCGAGGCCATCGTGCAAGCCGCCGAGCAGCAGCGTGCACGGGCGATCGTGATCGGCTCACGCGGCCTGCGCGGATTGAAGGCCAGACTGCTGGGGAGCACCTCCACCGAGGTCCTGCACAAAGCGGCCGTGCCGGTGGTCGTGGTCCGCCACCCGGACGAGTCGAGCTAGCCGACACCGCCAACGACGCCCATGGCTTCGGTATCTTGGAATGGGGCGCAGCTTCTGGGGGATCCCATCGATCGAGAGGCTGCGACGACTCGGGTCGAGGTCGCATAGACTTAGCTGAAGACAAAAAATCGCTGACATGGAATAGTGTTGTTTACCAGACTCCATGACAGTCTGGTCATCGAAAGTATGTGGGGAGGTGGAATGTCGATGTCGGAGCACGGAGGTCGGGGCACCTCGCGGCGGCCAAGCCGTACCGCGGCGGCGACCCAGCCGATAACCCCGCTCTACAAGCGTCTTCCGAAGGGACCTCACGGGATCACCGCCACCCAGGTCGTCCATCACCAGCGCATTCGCATGCACGGAGCGATGATCGAGGCGATCGCGGCACGGGGCTACGGGGGAACGAGCGTCAAGCACGTGATCGGCCTGGCCGGGGTTTCGCGGAGGGCGTTCTACGAGCAGTTCGACAACAAGGAGGACTGCTTCCTGGAGACCTTCGATCTGATCGTCGGCCGCGCGATAAAACGCTGCAATGCGGCATATCGGGACGCGCCGGGGAAGCTGGAAGAGCGCATGGGGGCAGCGTTCGCGGCGTTCGTCGGGGAACTGCGGAGCAACTCCAAGGCGCTGCATCTGGCGCTTGTCGACGCCCTCTCGGCGACCCCGGGGGCGCGGCGGCGCCTGCGGCGGACGACCGGCATGTTCGAAGGCCTCCTCTCGCAGACCTTCTCCGAGCGCGAGCGGGATGGCGCGCTGCCGCCGCCGGTGGTGCGGGCGATCGTCGGCGGCCTGCGCCGGGTGGCGCATGTTCGGCTGCTCGAGGAACAGACAGAAGACCTCTCGGGATTGACGGAAGCGATGCTCGGGTGGACGTTGATGTTCGACAGCGCCGCGACGGGAGAGCTGGCCCTGCGCCCCTGTGCGACAGTCCCGTTTCCCTCCCACGCCGAGCTCCCGACACCGCCCCACGCCGAGGACGGCACACGGGAGCAGCTGCTGCGGGCGATGATCAACCTGGCTCTGCGCGAGCGCTACGAGAACGTGAACTCCCTGCGCATCGCGGACGAGGCCGGAGTCCCCATCGACGTCTTCCTCGGCGAGTTCGCCGACAAGGAGGCCTGCTACCTGGCGGCGATGGACATGCTCGGCGGCGAGCTGCTGCACCTCGTCGCAGATCCCGGACTGGTCTCGGATGACTGGCCCGCGGCGGTCTGTCGCACGATCGAGGGGCTGCTGGGCCATCTCTCGGAGAACCCTGCGGCGCTGATCAGCCTCTCCTCGCAGATGCTCCAAGCCGGCTCCCACGCGATCGAGAACGCCATGGAACTCGCGCTGGAGGTCACGACGCTGCTGACAGAGGGCGCTCCGGCGCCGCCGCGCAGCACGATGGCGATCGAAGGGATCGCCGGGGCCCTATGGCACACGTTCTACTGCGAGGTGATCGCCGGCCGCGGGCATCGCCTGCCAGAGCTCGGCGAGTACCTCTCCTACGTGACGCTCACACCGTTCCTCGGGGCCGAGGCGGCCGTCGCGGCCGTGCTGCGGTCAAGGACGACGCTGCCGGCCGCGGCGCTCGGCGAAGTGCGTGAGGACGACGCCGACGAGCGCCGAGACCACGATCACGATGATCAGCGGGACCTGGCCCGAGCCGAAGATCCAATCGACCTCGACGCTTTCCAGATTGAGCACCGCGAAGAGGGTGATGAGGACCGCGAGCAGCACGAGGCCGCCGGTGCGCACGAGCTCGCGCCGGCTGCGCCGGGGGCGACCGGCCTTGGCGCGGGGAGTGTCGGGCGGGACGGACATCCGCGTCTCGATGCTACTCGCAGCTAACCGACCTTGCCGTCCCGGAGCTTGTCGGTCGCCCGCGGCGACGACGTCCGCGACTCGTCGGTGGCCTGCGGCGACCCGACCCGGGGCTCCTCCGCGGCCTGCTGCGACGACCCGACCCGGGGCTCCTCCGCGGCCTGCTGCGACGACCCGACCCGGGGCTCCTCCGCGGCCTGCTGCGACGACGTCCGCAGCTCGTCGCTGACCCATTGGCAGGCGGCCGACAGGTCCTCCACGCCCAGGGCGGCCGCGACCTGGAGGGCCATGCCATGGCGGAAGAAATCATCGATGCTCTCGTCGTCGGCGCCCGACAGCCGCTGGGCAAGCGCAACCAGCTCCGCGTAGCGGTGACGAACACGAGAACGCACCCGCTCGTCGTCGCACGCCGCGTATGACTGATGCTGGAGCATGAGGTAGTCGCGGTTACAGGACAGCAACTCCTTGTACGCCCCTCCCATCGCCTGCAGGGCGTCGGCGCAGTCGGCCGGAGCGCGGCCCGCACCGTACTCCGCGACAGCGTGCTCGAAGGTCTCGGCGACGTGCTCAAAACCGCGCTCCAGCGCGGCGAGGAAGAGATCCAGCTTCGATGGGAAGAGGCTGAAGACGTAGGGTTGCGCCACTCCGACGCGCTGGGCGATGCGCTGCACCGGGGTGCCGTGGAGCCCTCGCCGAGCGAACTCGTGGACGGCCGCCGAGATCAGCTCCTCGCGACGCTCGGCGGCCGAGACACGGGTACGAGGGGAGGCGCTCAAGCGGCCTCCCCCGCGACCGGCGCCAGCGCACCGCTTGCGACCGCGACGTGTGCCGGCGCACGGCCCGCGACCGCGACGGTGTCCGCGACCGCGACGGTGTCGGCGAGCGCGCCCGCGCTCTCCCCCGCTCCCGCGGCGGCGTCGTCCGCTCCCGCGGCGGCGACGGTGCGGAACGGCAGCAGCGCCACGGCCAGCGTGCCCAAGCCCAGGACGGCCACGCCGACCCACATCGCCGGCCGCAGCCCGGCGACGAAGGCCGCCGGCGAGGCGTAGCCGCCGGAGCCCGTGAAGACGGAGGCCAGGACCGCGACGCCGAGCACGCCGCCAGTCTCGCGGATCGCGTTGGTCGCCCCCGACGCCTGGCCGGCCTGCTCGGGCCTCACTGCCGAGAGGACCGCGGCGGCGGACGGCGCGAACACCAGCGCCATGCCCGAGCCGGCCATCACGAAGGGAACGATCATCGCCGCGTACTGGACATGGGTGGAGAGGATCGCCGCCAGCCACGCCAGCGCTCCGGCCTGGAGGGCGAGGCCGGCGAGCATCAGCGGCCGGCTCCCGATCCGCTGGGAGTAGATGCCGGCGAGGGGCGCCGTGACGAGCGTCGCGCCGGTCCAGACGAGGATCTTCAGCCCCGCCTGCAGCGGGCTGTTGTGGAGGACGTTCTGCATGAGCTGGGAGAGGAAGAAGATCGATCCGAACATCCCAAAGTACATGGTCAGCGAGGCCACGTTGGTGACGGAGAACGCCCTGCGGCCGAAGAACGACATCGGCAGCATCGGCTCGGGAGTGCCGCGCTCGCGCAACACGAAGCCGACTAGCAGGGCCACACCGGCGGAGAGGGCGGCGAGCACCGTGCTGGACGTCCAGCCCAGCGACTGCGCGCGCACGAGGCCGAAGACGACGCCGAAGGCCCCCGTGCTGGCGAGCGCGAGACCCGGGAGGTCGAGCGAGCCGTAGGGGCCGCGGCTCTCGCGCAGGCGCCCCGCGGCGACGGGAAGCAGGACGACGCCGATGGGGACGTTGATCCAGAAGATCCAGTGCCAGGAGATGCCCTGGACGACGGCTCCGCCGACCAGCGGCCCGAGGGCGACGGCGGCGCCGGAGATCCCCGACCAGACCCCGAGGGCGATGCCGCGGCGCTCCGCCGGGAACGCCTCCGCGAGGAGCGTCAGGGTGAGCGGCGTGACGAGCGCCGCACCCGCCCCCTGTACGGCCCGGGCGGTGACGAGCAGGCCCGTCGTCGGGGCCAGGGCCGCCGCCGCCGAGGCGGCGGTGAAGATCGAAAGTCCCACCAGGAACATCCGCCGGCGGCCGAAGCGGTCGCCGAGGGCGGCGCCCGTCAGCAGCAGGACCGCGTAGGCGAGGACGTAGGCGTTGACGGTCCACTCCAGCGACTGGATCGAGGCGCCCAGGTCGCGGTGGATCGAGGGCAGGGCGATCGAGACCACGAGGTTGTCGAGGACCACCATGAAGAGGGCCAGGGAGACGATGCCGAGGGTCCAGTTGTTGCGGCGGGAGTCGTAGCTCATGCCAGATTCTCCTTAGTGATTGCTAACTAATCAAGCAACTTAGCATCCGCTAATGAGCCTGTCAAGGACAACTCGGGCGGGGGATCGGTGTTTTGCCCCAGGAAGTGGGCGGGCAATCGCGAAATACCGACTCGATGCGAAGAAGACGGCCGAGGAGGGCGCTGGCGCGCCGCGCAGCCCTGAGATGGTGGACCCCGGCTCTAACCGCCGCGACGAGCGCTCTGCTCGTCGGCTGCGGCGGCGCCACGAAGACCGTCAGCGTGTCCAACTCGGCGCAGACCCCAACGAACACCACCCAGACGACCGCCTCCGCCCGGAGCACGCCCGCCGCCCGGCCAACCACGACTCCCACGACGACTTCGGGCAGCCAAACCAGCACCACCGCCGCCGGCGGCACCGCGCCGGGCGCGGCCGAGTCGAGCACCACCCGGACCGCGCCCGAGCCGGCCTTCACCGGCCACGGCTCCGGGACCTCGGCCTCCGGCGAAGCGACGGGCAGCGAAACCGCGGCCGCCGTGGCGACCGTCAAGGCCCACGGCTACACCCCGAACGACACCTCCGAATACCACCCCCACCAGACCCTCCAGGTGCTGCTGGGCACGCGCACCGGCTCCGCCGACGGCTACGACCAGCGGGCCTTCTTCTTCGAGGACGGCAAGTACATCGGCACCGACTCCAGCCAGCCCAGCGCCTCCATGCGTGTCGTCAGCCAGGGCGAAACCGAAGTCGCCATCGCCTACTCCCTGTACCGCGCCCACGACGCCCTCTGCTGTCCCAGCGGGGGGCAGACCACGGTCCACTTCCAGCTCGACGACGGCCAGCTCACGCCGCTCCAGCCGATTCCCCCGGCCCAGTCCGCGACCGGCCTCAGCCGCCAATAGCCGCCGTCCGCGGGCGCCGGCCCCGCGACGGCCTCGCCTGCGGCGGGCACCCGGCCCGGCGACGGCCCGCCCCCGGCAGCCGCCACCCGCGGCCAGGCCCTATCTTGGGTGCTGCAGGCATGGACACCCCGAGGAAGGAGACGACAGATGAGCACGAAGGTCGAGGGTCGCGCGGCGGAGCTGCTGCGCGCGAAGAACTTCTGCACCGTGTCGACGCTGCGAGCCGACGGCTCCGTCCAGGCGGCGCCGGTCTGGGTTGACCTCCAGGACGGCATGCCCACCCTGAACACCGCCGAGGGCCGCGCCTGGCCGGGCAACCTCCAGCGCGACCCCCGGGTCACGCTGACCGTCCAGAACATGGAAAACCCCTACGAGTACGTCAGCATCCGCGGCCGCGTCGCCGAGCGCACCCACGACGGCGCCGACGAGCACATCGACGCCCTCGCCGACAAGTACCTCGGCAAACCCCAGTATCCCTACCGCCAGCCCGGCGAACAGCGGGTCATCATCCGGGTCGCCCCCGAGCACGTGCACACCTACGGCTCCTGATGCCGCTCAGCGGCGCCGCAGACGCTCCCAGAGAGTGCGCAAGGCGGACGGCCGCCGGGGCTGGGCGCGGCGCCACTCCTCCCGCGAGGGCAGCGCGCCGCGCTGGCGGGCCGCCAGCACGCAGCGCGTGTGAGCGTGGCGGCGCCGGCGGGTGTCGCCTTCCGGCGCGATCAGCATGTGTTCGCTGAGGGCCGGCAGATGATGCCCGCACAGTGGACAGCGATAGGTGTTGGGCTTGCGGTTGGCGGCGGGCCGCACCGTCCACCATGGCGCCGGGGGAAGGCTCGGAGGCATCTCCGCATTTTGAGCCACCGCGAGCCCATGGCACGCCGTCCCGCGCGAGTCCTCGCCATGGCCGCCGTCGGGATCGCCGCGAGCGTCGCCCTCGTGCGCGCCGAGCGCGAGCTCACCCGGCGCGGCGAGCGGCCGCGGGCGCCGGAGCCACCGCCACCGCCGGGGCCGGCGCCGACGCCGCCCGAGCAGACGCACGCCCCCGTGCAACGGGCCGCGCTACGCCACATCGACGCCGCGATCGAGCTGCTCGAGTCCTATCCGCGACGCCCCGCGCCGGAGCGCGAGGAGACCGTGCACGAGGTCCGCAAGGCGCTCAAGCGGGTGCGGGCGCTGCTGCGGCTGCTGCGCCCCCAGCTGGGCGACGGGGACTTCGAACGCGAGAACGCCGCCCTGCGCGACTGCGGACGGCAGCTCTCGGGCGCGCGCGACGCCGAAGTCATGGTCGCGACGCTCGACGACCTCGCCCGGCGCCACCCCGGCAAGCCCACCCGCGGCCGCGGCGTCAAGCAACTGCGGGCCGAGCTCGTGGCCGAGCGCGAACGCGCCCTCGGAGTCGAGGACCCCGCCCTGCGGGCCGCGGCGCTCGACGAGCTGCGCCGAGCCCGCGAACGGATCGCGCTGTGGCAACTCCCGCCACGCGGCGCCGGCAAGAAGAAGGCCGCGCGCCTGCTCGAGGACGGCCTGCGGGACGTCTACGCCACCGGCCGCCGCCGGCGGCGCAAAGCTCGCCGGCGCGAAGACCTCGAGACCCTCCACGCCCTGCGCAAAAGCGCCAAGGACCTCCGCTACGTGGCGGAAACGCTGCACGAAGGCGAGCCGGGCGCCGGGCGGCCGGGCACCGGGAAGGCGCCTCGCGTCGCGGCCGGCCGCGACGCGACCGGCCGCAAGGCACGCCGCGCGCGGCGGCGGATGCGCCGCGTGGCGCGCCGGGCGGACCGGCTCGGGGAAATGCTCGGCGAGGAGCACGACCTGGCGCTGCTGCGGGAGGTCGTGCGCGAGCGCTTCGACGGAGGCCGGCGCCCGCGGCGGCGGCTGCTGAAGCTCATCGCCCGCCGCCGCCGGCGCCTGCGGCGACGCTCGCTGGAGCTCGCCGACGGGCTGTATCGGCGCAAGCCCGGGCGCTTCGCGCGCCGGCTGCGCCGCGCGCTGTAGCCGCCTCGAGGAGCGGCGAGGCCCGGCAGGGGCACTCCCGAGCGGCGTGCCCGGCGACCGATGTCCTCCGGTGACCGACGCCCCCGGCGACCGCCGCTCGAAGGATCGCCCAGCTTCGGACGGCCGCGCTTCAGCCTGCGCCCGACATGGCCGATGGCGGCCGCGGAGGCCAACCGCGAGCGGGATGCGCACTCGACCGACATACATGACGTTCGTCCTCGCACTCCTCTTCGGGGGGCTCGGGGTGCTCGCGCTGCACACCCTCGCCGGCGTCGGCGGGGTGCGGCGGGACGGCCTCGTCGACCAGTCCGTCTACGGGGTCCTCATGGCCGGAGCCGCCCTCACCGTGCTCGCGCGCGGCGTCGCCGTCCCGGCACAGCGCGCCGCCTGGCTGACGCTCGGCGGAGGCATGGTCTGCTGGTGCCTGGGCGACCTCTACAGCGCCCTCGCCATGCCCGGCTCCCAGGTCGCCACGGGGGCCTTCGGGCCGGCCGACGCCCTCTACCTGGCGTTCTACCCCTGCTGCTACGTGGCGCTCGTGCTGCTCGTCGGCGCCCACATGCGCGAGCTGCGGATCGGGATGTGGCTGGACGGGCTTATCGGCGGCCTCGCCGCGGCCGCCGTCGGCACGGCGGTGATCCTCCCCCAGCTACTGCGCGAGTCGCATGGGCAGGTGGCGACGATGGCGGTCGCCCTGGCGTACCCGATCGGCGACGTCCTCCTGCTGGTGTTCGCCTTCGGGGCGCTGGGGATTACCGGCTGGCGGCCGGGCCGGGTATGGCTGCTGATCGCGGCGAGCATGGTGGCGAGCGGGGTGGCCGACTCGGCCTACCTCTACCTGACGGCCGCCGGCGACTACGCGGTCGGCGACTGGGTGCAGCCGCTGTGGCCAGCGTCCGCCATCCTGCTCGCGACGGCCGCCTGGACGCCCTGGCCGCGACCACGGCGGCGGCGGGTGGAGGACTGGCGCCTGGTCTCGGTGCCCTCGCTGTCGTTACTCGCCGCGCTCGGGGTGTTCGTCTACGGCAACCTCCACCACCAGCTCACCGCGCCGGCGCTGGGGCTGGCGATGGCGACCGTGCTGGCCGTGTGCGTCCACCTCATGATGACCGTCCGCGAGAACATCGCGATGCTCGCCGGCTCGCGGCGGCTCGCGTTGACGGACCCCCTGACCGGCCTCGGCAACCGCCGCCAGCTCGTCGAAGACCTCAACGTCGCCTGCCGCCGCGCCGCGGGCGGGGAGCGGTGGGAGCTCGTCCTGTATGACCTCAACGGCTTCAAGCGCTACAACGACACCTTCGGCCACCCCGCCGGCGACGCCCTCCTGGCACGGCTGAGCGAGAAGCTGCGCACCATCGTCTCCCCCCACGGCACCGCCTACCGGATGGGCGGCGACGAGTTCTGCGTGCTCTTCCGCAACGCCGCCGGGACGCTCGACGAGGCGCTCGTTCAGGCCAGCGTCGCGTCGCTCTCGGAGAACGGTCCGGGCTTCAGCATCGACGCCTCCCACGGCGTCGTCGCCATCCCAACCGGCGGCGGCGAGCCCGCCGACGTCCTCCAGCTCGCCGACCAGCGGCTCTACCGGCGCAAGGACGAGACCCGCGAGGCCAGCGCCGTCCAGCAGCTGCGCGACGTCCTCCTGCAGGCCTTCGAGGAGCGCTATCCCGACCTCCAGGAGCACCAGCGCGGCGTCGGCTCGCTGGCGCTCGCCGTCGGCCGGCGCCTGGGGATGAGCGGCGAAGAGCTCGACGTCCTCGCCAGAGCGGCCGAGCTGCACGACGTCGGCAAGATCGCCATCCCCGACGCCATCCTGCACAAGGCCGGCCCGCTGGACGAGGAGGAGTGGCGCTTCATGCACAAGCACACCATCCTCGGCGAGCGCATCCTGACGGCCGCGGCGGCCCTGCGCCCGGTGGCGCGCCTCGTGCGCTCCAGCCACGAGCGCTTCGACGGCGGCGGCTACCCCGACGGGCTGCGGGGCGAGGAGATCCCGCTGGGGGCACGCGTGATCTTCGTCTGCGACGCCTTCGACGCCATGACCTCCGACCGCGCCTACAGCACCGCCCGACCCCCCGAGGAGGCCCTGCGCGAGCTCCAGGCCTGCGCCGGCACCCAGTTCGACCCGGAGGTGGTGGCGGTCTTCGGCGAGATCTTCCACGAGCTCGAGCCAGGGGAGGTCGAGCCGGCGGACGTCGAGCCGGATGAGATCGAGCCGGCCGGCGCCTCAGACGCCGAGCCGGTCAGCCGGGAGCCGTCACCCGCCGGGGGCGCTTCGAGCGAGCCACAGCTTCCGGCCCCTCTCGGCCAGTCGCCGGCGCCAGGCGGCCGCCCCAACCGGCGGCGCGGCGACCGGGCGGCTCTCCCCCACCGCTCGGCCGTTCCCCAGAGCTAGCGCAAACGCCCCGGACGACACCCACTCGAGATCGCGACCCGGGGCGGGTACTGGGAGGCGGTCGCCGCAGCGAAAGGGCCAGCTGGAAGCAACCGCCAACCGCGGCGAAAGGCCGGCCGAGAACCTCTCTACTTCAGCTCGGCGAGGAAGTCGACGAGGCTGCGGAGCTTCTTCCTCGGCATGTACCTGAACGACGGCATCGGCGCTGTGGGATCGAGGATCGCACGTCTGATGGCCGATGCCGACATCAGCGACCCCACGTGCGAGAGATCCGGCCCCGGGCCGGCATTGCCCTGACCGCCGAGCCGGTGACATGCCAAACATCCCGACTGCCCGACGACCCGTGCACCGGCCTGGAATTCACTTACAGCGGAGCTCCCAGCCTGCTCCACGGCCCGAGGCACGGGAACCTGCCCATGCTCGTCCGAGCCTTTTGGATAACCGGCGGCCAAACTCGGGTTGCCCACGGAGAAGAGCATTACCGTCCGCCCATGGGTGCATCGATCGTTCGGCACGCCGATCAGAAGGCACTCGCTGACGATGCGTACTACGGGTTCCGTGGCGACGCGCCACACGCCGGCCATATGCGCCAGCTCGATACGCCTTTGAGCGTGGTCGCGACCGCCATAAGTCAAAGTCGCGCTGGCGGTATCACCTTTTTGGCCGGCTACACGGACGGCGGAGACCCCAACGGAGTACGACTTGAGCGCAACGGTACGCGCAAACGCCGCGGACAGCAGTTTTTCACAGCTCTCGCCTCGCGACCCGCGACTTGCCAGGCGACGTCCCACTCCTGGCGTGAAAGCCGCACACAGGGCAGCGGCGTCGCGGTGTTCAAAGGCCTCATATGGAGCGCGAACTGCCCTGACGATGGCCGACGTTTCGCTCACCGTCGGGGTCGAACTCGCGCCGCCGCAGGCCGTTAGAGCTGCCGCGGCAACCGCTACTGCGGAAGCCGCCAGACACTTATAACGCATCGATCCCCCGACCGCGATCATTTGTCACGTTTCGACGTCTGCCTTTCTCCTGGCAATCACACCCTCGACCGACTGAGCTAGCCTCGCCGCCTTCGCGACCGCCTCATCATTGGCCGCCGCCTTCGCACCGGCCATCCACGCGCGCATTAGAAACGCCTGTAGACGTTGCATCATCGCGCCATCAACCTCCAACGTCTCGCCAGCTTCACGAATCATCGGCTCTAGATCCCGCATGACTGCGGCTTGGTAGCGATCTGCAAGTTCAGCGGCCTTACCCTTAATGCGATCGGAACCGACCGGGTCATCCTGTTCACCGGGTTCCATATCGCTTCGCAACATGGTCGCGTATAGACATAGGATATCTTTTGCGATTTCAGCAGCCCTCGACTCCTCGAGCTTCCCAATCGCCGTCGTGACGTCATCTTCGTCATCACCACCTTCAACCAAGCCCGCTCCGATTCGGAGCTCAAGATCCCGAGCGGCCGGTCCGCGTATCTC
>Ga0335072_10002973_pt1 | contig 25847 bp, 20 predicted proteins | sample Lox_Sample_21_FD_206725 | JGI IMG/M metagenome (GOLD analysis project Ga0335072, IMG submission 206725) | Soil microbial communities from Loxahatchee National Wildlife Refuge, Florida, United States - Lox_Sample_2.1 | ecosystem: Environmental > Terrestrial > Soil > Wetlands | place: USA...
TGGCCAACGGGACCGGCGAGCTGGGCGGCGAGGTGATGCTGGTCGAGGAGCTCGGCGCCGACGCGCTGCTGCACGTGCGCCCGGACGAGGGCGGCAGCCCGATGGTGGCGCGGGCCGAGGGGCGCCGGCCGCCCGCCCTGGGCCAGCACGTCACGTTCCATGTGCAGCAGGAGGACATGTTCGCGTTCGACCCGGCGACGGGCGCCCGCCTTGCCGGCTGAGCCGCAGCCGCGGCCGCGCCCGCGTGCTGAAGCGCGCCCGCTCGCGCGGCCGCGCCCGCTCAACGCCCGGACGCTCGACTACTGGGCGGGCCGGGTCCCGGTGCCGGCCTACGACCGGTCGCGCGTCACGCCCGGCGTCGTGCACGTCGGCGTGGGCGGGTTCCACCGCGCGCATCAGGCGATGTACCACGACCGGCTGCTGAGCGAGGGCGGGTCGCCGGACTGGGGCATCTGCGGCGTCGGGGTGCTGCCGGCCGACCGCGTGATGCAGCAGGTGCTGGACGCCCAGGACGGGCTCTACACGCTGGTGATCAAGCACGCCGACGGGACCTACGAGCCGCGGGTGATCGGGTCGCTGGTGCGGTACCTGTTCGCGCCCGACGACCCCGAGCAGGTCATCGAGACGATGGCGGCGCCCGCGACCCGGATCGTGTCGCTCACCATCACCGAGGGCGGGTACAACGTCGACGACACCACGGGCGCGTTCGACGCGGCCAACCCGGACGTGCTGCACGACCTGCGGGCCGGCGCGGCGCCCCGGACCGTGTTCGGCCTGATCACCGAGGCGCTGCAGCGCCGCCGCCAGCGGGGCCTGGCGCCGTTCACGGTGATGTCGTGCGACAACCTGCAGGGCAACGGCGAGCACACCAGGACCGTGTTCACGGCGTTCGCCCGGCTGCGCGACCCCGGCCTCGGCGACTGGGTCGAGCACGAGGTGTCGTTCCCGAACTCGATGGTCGATCGCATCACCCCGGTGACCACCGACGCCGACCGGGCCGAGGTCAGGGAGCGGTTCGGGATCGACGACCGGTGGCCGGTGGTCTGCGAGCCCTTCACCCAGTGGGTGCTCGAGGACGCGTTCACGTCCGGCCGGCCGCTCTACGAGCAGGCCGGGGTGCAGCTCGTCGACCAGGTGGAGCCCTACGAGCTGATGAAACTGCGGCTGCTCAACGCCAGCCACCAGGCGATGGCGTACTTCGGCTACCTGGCCGGGTACCGGCTGGTGCACGAGGCCGCCCAGGACCCGCTGTTCCAGGCGTTCCTGCTCGGCTACATGGACCGGGAGGCGACGCCGACCCTGGCGCCGGTGCCGGGCGTGGACCTCGACCTGTACAAGCACACGCTGATCGAGCGCTTCTCCAACCCGTATATCCGCGACACCATCGCCCGGCTGTGCGCGCAGAGCTCCGACCGCATCCCGAAGTGGCTGCTGCCGGTCATCCGCGCGCAGCTCGCCGCCGGCGGGGAGATCGGCCGCTCGGCCGCGGTGGTGGCGAGCTGGGCCCGCTACGCCGAGGGCGCCGACGAGCAGGGCCGGCCGATCGAGGTGGTGGACCGGCTGGCCGGCGTCCTGACCGAGCTGGCCCGGCGCCAGCACGACGACCCGGACGCGTTCATCGCCAACCGGGCCGTGTTCGGCGACCTGGCCGACGACAAGCGTTTCGTCAGCGCCTACCGCCCGGTCCTGGCCTCGCTGCACGAACGGGGCGCCCGGGCCACGCTGCAAACGCTGGTCTGACGCCCCGGGTGGCGCCGGGCCGCGCGGGCCCGCCACACTACGGGGCATGCAGACGCTGGTTGCCGACCACCCGCTCGTCGCGCACAAGCTCACCGCGCTGCGCGACACCCGCACGGAGACGCCGACCTTCCGCGGGCTCGCCGATGAGCTGGTCACCCTGCTCGCCTACGAGGCGACCCGCTACATGAAGACCGAGCCGGTGTCGGTGCAAACCCCGGTCGCGGTGGCCACCGGGGTCAAGCTGGCCCGGCCCAACCCGCTGGTGGTCCCGGTGCTGCGCGCGGGCATCGGCATGCTCGACGGCATGACCAGGCTGCTGCCCAGCGCCGACGTCGGCTTCGTCGGGCTGGCCCGGGATGAGGAGACGCTGGTCGCCACGACCTACGCCACCCGGCTGCCGGCCGACCTGACCGGGCGCGATGCGTTCGTGCTCGACCCCATGCTGGCCACCGGCGGAACGCTCGAGACCGTGGTCGGCATGCTCGCCGAGCGGGGCGCGGCCGCGGTCACGGCCATCTGCCTGCTCGCCGCCCCGGAGGGCGTGGCCCGGCTCGAGGCGGCGTTCCCGGCCGACGAGCCGGTCCCGGTCCGGGTGGTCACGGCCGGCCTGGACGAGCGGCTGAACGAGCGCGGGTACATCGTCCCCGGCCTCGGCGACGCGGGCGACCGCCTGTTCGGCGAGATCTAGGTGGCGCCGCTGTTCTCCCCGTCGGGCTGCCACCGGTCCGGCGCGGTGCCCGCGTCCTGACCCTTACCGGACGGCCGGGCTAGAGCCCGACCGGGTGCCAGACGGTCTTGGTCTCCAGGAACGCCAGCAGCCGCCGGACCCCGGGCGCGGCGGCCCAGTCCTGATCGGTGCCGTCGCCGGTGGCGAACACCCGCTTGACGTTCTCGGCGGCGAGCCGCTCGAGGTCGGCGCGCTCCTGCGGCCTCGCGCCGGTCAGGTCGATCGCGTTGACGTCCATGTGCGCGGCCAGCACCGGCGCGAGCTCGCCGGTCCGTCCGGTGAGCACGTTCACCACGCCGCCGGGCACGTCCGATGTGGCCAGCACCTCGGCCAGCGTCACGGCGGCCAGCGGGTACCGCTCGCTCGCGACCACGACCGCCGTGTTGCCGGTGGCGATCACCGGGGCGAGCACGCTGACCAGCCCGAGCAGGCCGGACCCGGCGGGCGCGAGCACCGCGACCACCCCGGACGGCTCGGGCACGCTGAAGTTGAAGTACGGCCCGGCGACCGGGTTGGCCGCCCCCGCCACCTGCGCGACCTTGTCCGTCCAGCCCGCGTACCACACCCACCGGTCGATCGCGGCCGCGACGGCCCGCTCCGCGTCCGCTCGATCAAGACCTTCATTTTGAACGCCCTGACTCGTGAACTGGTCCAGGCGCCCTTCGAGCATCTCGGCCACGCGGTACAACACCTGGCCCCGGTTGTACGCGGTCGCGCCGGACCAGCGGCCGAACGCGGCCCGGGCCGCGGTCACCGCGTCCCTGGCGTCCTTGCGCGAGGCCAGCGCGGCGTGGGCCAGCAGCGTGCCGTCCGGTCCGGACACCGGGTAGGAACGGCCCGACTCCGACCTCGGAAACGCCCCGCCGATGAACAGCTTGTACGTCTTCCTGACGTCGAGCCGGTGCTGGCCTCGGGGGGACGACCCCCCCAGACCCGCCCGCGTGCCATCCGCTCGGGCCGGCCTCCGGCCGGCCGTCGCGGCTGTCCCGGCTGACGCCCTTCCTCGGGCTGGGGTCTTTTTCTCCTTCTTGTCAGGCATCGAGGTACGCGGCCAGGCCGTGGCGGCCGCCCTCCCGCCCGAAGCCGGACTCGCGGTACCCGCCGAACGGGCTGGCCGGGTCGAACCGGTTGTAGGTGTTGGCCCAGATCACGCCGGCCCGCAGCCGCTGCGCCAGCCAGAGGATCCGGCTGCCCTTGTCGGTCCAGACCCCGGCGGAGAGCCCGTACGGGGTGTTGTTGGCCTTCGTGACCGCCTCCTGCGGGGTACGGAACGTCAGCACCGACAGCACCGGCCCGAAGATCTCCTCCCGGGCGATCCGGTGCGACTGGGCCACCCCGGTGAACACGGTCGGCGGGAACCAGTAGCCCCGGCCGGGCAGCTGGCAGGGCGGGGACCAGCGCTCCGCACCCTCGGCCTCCCCGGACGCGGCGAGTTCGCTGATCTTGTCGAGCTGCGGCCGCGAGTTGATCGCGCCGATGTCGGTGTTCTTGTCCAGCGGGTCGCCGAGCCGCAGCGTGCCGAGCCGCTCGCGGAGCCGGTCCACCACCGCGTCGGCCACCGATTCCTGTACCAGCAGCCGGGAACCGGCGCAGCAGACGTGGCCCTGGTTGAAGAAGATGCCGTTGACGATGCCCTCGACCGCCGCCTCGACCGGCGCGTCGTCGAACACCACGTTGGCCGCCTTGCCGCCCAGCTCAAGGGTCAGCCGCTTGCCGGTGCCCGCGACCGTGCGCTGGATCTGCTTGCCGACCTCGGTCGAGCCGGTGAACGCCACCTTGTCCACGCCCGGGTGGGCCACCAGCGCGGCGCCGGTCTCCCCCGCCCCGGTCAGCACGTTCACCACCCCGGGCGGCAGCCCGGCCTCCTGGCACACCTGCGCCAGCAGCAGCGCGGTCAGCGGCGTGGTCTCGGCCGGCTTGAGCACGCAGGTGTTCCCGGCCGCGAGCGCGGGGGCCAGCTTCCACGCCGCCATGAGCAGCGGGAAGTTCCACGGGATGATCTGCCCGGCCACCCCGACCGGGCGCGGCGACGGCCCGAACCCGGCGTACTCCAGCTTGTCCGCCCAGCCCGCGTGGTAGAAGAAGTGCGCCGCGGCCAGCGGGACGTCGACGTCCCTGGTCTCCTTGATCGGCTTGCCGTTGTCCAGGCTCTCCAGCACCGCGAACTCGCGCGAGCGCTCCTGCAGCACGCGCGCGATCCGGTACAGGTACTTGGCCCGCTCGGCCGGGGCCATCGGCCCCCACACCCGCTCGTAGGCGGCCCGCGCGGCGGCCACGGCCCGGTCGACGTCTTCCGCCCCGGCCTCGGCCACCTGGGCCAGCGGCTCCTCGGTGGCCGGGTTGACCGTGGCGAACAGCGCTCCCCCGGCGGCGGGCGCGAACTCGCCGTTGATGAACAGCCCGTACTCCGGGGCCAGCGTCACGACGTCGCGGGACTCGGGCGCCGGCGCGTACTCCCAGTCGATCCCGCCGGCGGTCTCGGCCAGCGCGCCGGACGGCCGGGCCGGCCCGCCGGGCGCCGTCTGGTTGCCGTCCGCGCCCTGCGCGTCCTTCCCGGCCTGCATCAGCGGCTTCCCCGTCCCCTCAGCCTCATTGTCCGGGCCTTATTCTCGCATGCCGGCGGGATGATGTTAGTTGTGGCCGGAGTGAGGGTAGTCGTCGGCACTTGTCACGTCGGGCAGAGGCGCGTCGCCTCTTGCCATGTCGGGAAGAGGCGGGAGGCGGGCTGGTGCTAGCTGCGCTCGTACTGGCCGGCATCCTCGGAGCACCGCTCGGCACCATCGCGCTGCTCGTCGGCCGCGGGCACCCGCGCCGGACGGCGGGGACCTGGCCGACGACGCGCCGGTTCGCGTCGGCGCTGATCGGCACCGTAGTGCTCGGCGCGATCGTGGCCGTCGCGATGCGGCTGCTCGGGGTTACCGAGCACAACACGATCGCCGGGGTGGCCGGGCTGATCGCGGGGAGCCTGATCTGGCTGCCGGTGACCCGCCGCTGGAACGCCCGCGGCCACCTGTGCTGGGCGACCAGCATTTTCCTGTTCGCCGTGTACCTGGTCTACGTCCTGGAGTGGACGTTCTACAGTCACCTCGGCCCGGCCAGTGAGGCCGGCGGGGTGCTGCTGTGGTTCTTCGAGCTGTTCGCCGCGATCCTCGCCAGCGCCTACCTGTGGGAGATCTGCGACGCCATCGGCTCGGAAACGTGGTACCGCCGGGTCACGCCCGCCACCACCGCGGAGCTGCCGGTCGCCCGCGACCTCCCGTTCGTCAGCCTGCACGTCCCCGCGCACAACGAGCCGCCCGACATGGTCATCGACACGCTCCGCAAGCTGCTGTGGCTCGATTACCCGAGCTACGAGATCATCCTGATCGACGACAACACCGACGACGAGAGCCTGTGGCGGCCGGTGCAGCGGTGGTGCCGGGAGCACGACGTCAAGTTTGCTCACCTGGAGGACTGGCCGGGCTACAAGTCGGGAGCGCTGAACTACGCCCTGCGCCAGATGACCGACGAGCGGGCCGAGATCATCGGTGTGGTCGACTCCGACTACCAGCTGGACCGGGATTTCCTGCGCCGCTGCGCGCCGCTGTTCGCCGAGCCCTGGGTCGGCTTCACCCAGGCCCCCCAGGATTACCGCGGCTGGGAGCGGGCCCGGTACTACCGCCGGCTGTACTACTCCTACGCGTACTTTTTCGCGGTATCCCAGCCGTCACGCAACGAGCGGGACGGGGCGATCTTCGCCGGCACGATGGGGCTTATCCGGCGGGTGGCCCTGGAGCAACTCGGCGGCTGGGACGAGTGGTGCATCACCGAGGACGCCGAGCTGTCCCTGCGGCTGTTGCGGGCGGGCTGGACCGGGTGGCACGTCGACCACTCCTACGGCAAGGGCATCATGCCGCTGACCTTCGAGGCGCTCAAAGGCCAGCGGTACCGGTGGTGCTTCGGCGGGATCCAGATCCTGCGCATGCACTGGCGCTCGATGCTGCCCGGCCGGGTAACCAAGGAGAACCACCTCAGCACCGGCCAGCGCTGGGCCTACCTGTCCGGCGCGATCCAGTGGTACGGCGACGTCCTCGGCCTGGTGTTTCTGGTGTTCCTGCTGGCCGGCGCGATCAACCTGGCCACGGGGGGCGGAGAGCTGTTCCGCAAGCTCACCGCGTTCCTGGTGGCCACGGTGCCGGTGCTGGTGTTGCTCGGACTGGTGCGGGCGGTCGCGCTGCTGCGCCGCGGCACGGGCGCATCGTGGCGTGACGCGATCGGCGCGTTCTTCATCTGGCAGTCCACGTCCCTGGTGGTCGCGAGGGCCTCGATCCTCGGCCTGTTCGCCAAGAAGGCCGCGTTCCTGGTCACGCCCAAGACCAGCGAGCAGGCCAGGTGGTGGGAGGCGCTGCGGGCGAACTGGGCCGAGTCCACGCTGGCGCTGCTCGGGTTCGCGGGCATCGCGGGCGCGTTGACCAAGGCCACCGAGCTGGCCGGGCCGCTGCTGGCCGGCCTGCTGCTGTTCCCGACGCTCGGCATGGCCGCGGCTCCGTTCAACAGCTGGGCCGCGCAGCGGGCGGCGCTGCCGCCGGACCTCCAGGAGGTCCGGACCATGGAGTGGAGGCGCAGCCAGCGCCGCCAGACCCTGGCGCGCGTCGGGGCGGTCGGTGGCCTGGTCACGGTCATGGGCGTGGTGATCGCCGCCGTCGCCCTCTTCCTGGCCCCCGGCCGCCATCCAGTGCAGACCCCGAACCTGGTCGTGCCGCCGGCGCCGACCGCGTCCCCGACGCCGTCGCCCACCCCGACGCCGACGCCCTCCCCGACCCGGTCCCCCACCCCCACGCCGACCCCGACGCCGACGCCGAGCAGTACCTCGACGCCGTCGCCGACGCCGACGCCGTCGACGCCGAGCCCCAGCCCGACCTCGTCCCCCACCGCCTCCCCGTAGACCCGCTCGGGAGGTCCGGCACTAGGGATCCCGGCCCGTGAGTGCCATTGTTGCCGTAGACGACCGAATGGGGCGTGACGGCAGTGCTCAAGCTGAGGATTCTCGCCAGCCTCGCGCTCGCGGCAGCCCTGGCGGCCTGCGGATCGTCGGCCCTGTACGGCGTGCCGGGCGCCGAGGCGCCGTCCTCCACTCCGACCCTGGTGCCCGGCAGCCATCCGTACAACGTGTCCGGGCTGCGGGCCCCCGCCGGAGGGAAGATCTTTGGCGTCCAGGCCCCCGGAGCGCCGGACTCGATCGGCCCGGTACGGTCGTTCGCCGCCAGCGCCGGAGTCCGGCCGAACATGATCGGCGAGTACCTGTCCTGGAATGACCCGCTGGACGTCAGGGCAGTGCAGAACGCCTGGTCGTACGGGGCGCTCTACTACATGGTCTGGGAGCCCTACCACACCACGGTCGCCGCGATCGCCGACGGCCGCAGCAACCGCTACATCACCCGGTTCGCGCGTCAGGTCCGCGCGCTGAACCTGCCGCTCGCGATCAGCTTCGGGCACGAGTTCAACGGCTTCTGGTACCCGTGGGGCACCACCGGCACCACCGCCGCTCGGTTCGTGGCCGCGTGGCGGCTGATCCACCGCCTGTTCGCCGCGGCGCACGCCACCAACGTGATCTGGGTGTGGAACCCCAACGTCATCTCCGCGGACCCGCAGCTTCCGCTTCGCGCCTACTATCCGGGCGACGCGTACGTGGACTGGGTCGGGGTCACCGGCTACTTCTCCACCACCGGCCCGGATACGTTCGATGGCCTGTACGGGCCGACCATGCAGGAAATCCGGGCCTTTACCGCCAAGCCGTTCTTCATCGCCGAGACCTCGGTCGAGACCGGCCCGGACGCGGTCGGGGCCGCGCAGAACCTGGTCAGCGGCGTGCGACAGCGCTCTGACGTGCTCGGGTTCGTCTGGTTCGACTTCGACAAGGCCGGGGTCGACTGGCGGCTGGGTTCCCGGCCGTCCGTGCGGGCGGCCATCAACGCTGGGCTCGCGGGGCTGCGGCTCCTGGACGTCAGGCGGCCGTGAGGCTCAGAGTACGCCCAGAGCTTCAGGAGGGCGGCTCAGTCGATCGTGAAGTAGTCGGGGCCGGCGTAGCGGCCGGTGAGCTGCTTGCTGCGCTGCATGAGCAGGTCGTTGAGCAGGCTGGAGGCGCCGATGCGGAACAGGTCCGGCGTCAGCCACCGGGGCCCGGCGGTCTCGCGCACGAGCACCAGGTACCGGATCGCGTCCTTGGCCGTGCGGACCCCGCCCGCCACCTTGACCCCGACCAGCCGCCCGGTGGCCTGGGCGTGGTCGCGCGCCGCGGCCAGCATGACCAGCGTCACCGGCGGCGTGGCCGCGGGCGATACCTTGCCGGTCGAGGTCTTGATGAAGTCGGCGCCGGCCAGCATGGCCAGCCAGGACGCCCGGGACACGTTGTCCAGCGTGGCCAGCTCGGCGGTCTCCAGGATCACCTTGAGGTGCGCACCGCCGCAGGCCTCGCGCACCTGCCGGATCTCCTCGTAGACCTGGCCGTAGCGCCCGGCCAGGAACGCCCCGCGGTCGATGACCATGTCCACCTCGTCGGCGCCGGCCTGGACGGCGTCGCGCACGTCGGCCAGCTTCACCGGCAGCGACGCCCGGCCGGACGGGAACGCGGTCGCCACCGACGCCACCGCCACCGGGCTGCCCGCCACCGCGGACCTGGCCACGCCGACCAGGTCCGGGTAAACGCACACCGCCGCCACCGGCGGCACGGCCGGGTCGGCCGGGTCCGGGCGGATCGCCTTGGCGCACATGGCCCGGACCTTGCCCGGGGTGTCGGCGCCCTCCAGCGTGGTCAGGTCGACCATGCGGACCGCCATGTCCAGGGCCGCCAGCTTCGCGTCGCGCTTGATCGACCGGGTGGCCAGCCCGGCGGTCCGCGCCTCGGTGCCGACCTGGTCGACGCCGGGCAGCCCGTGCAGCACCTGGCGCAGCGCCGCGTCGGACGTCGCGACATCCGCCAGCCAGCGCCGGTCCGTCATCGCCTGCGCCGTGGCCTCGATGCCCATCGTCACCCTCCCGCGATACCCGCGCGCTACCGGGACACCGGGGGCGCGGTCCTGACCACGGCGAACCCCGGCTTGATCTTCAGGTTAATGATCTTCAGCCGCTCGTCGAACGGCGCGAACGCGCTCTTCATCGCGTTGGTGGTGAGCCACTCGATGTCGCTCCAGCCGTACCCGAACGCCTCGGACAGCGCGAAGAACTCATGGGACAGGGTGACCCCGCTCATCAGCCGGTTGTCGGTGTTGACCGTCACCCGGAACAGCAGCTCGCGCAGCAGCCCGATCGGATGCTCCTTGATCGACCTGGCCGCGCCGGTCTGCACGTTGGAGGTCGGGCACATCTCCAGCGGGATCCGCCGGTCCCGCACGTAGCTGGCCAGCCGTCCCAGCGCGGGCGGGCCGCCGCCGGGCGCGGGCCGGATGTCGTCGATGATGCGCACGCCGTGACCCAGGCGGTCGGCGCCGCACCACTGCACCGCCTCCCAGATCGACGGGAGCCCGAACCCCTCGCCCGCGTGGATCGTGATGTGGAAGTTCTCCCGCGCCACGTACTGGAACGCGTCCAGGTGCCGGCTCGGCGGGCTGCCGGCCTCGGCGCCGGCGATGTCGAACCCGACCACCCCGGCGTCCCGGTGCCGCACCGCCAGTTCGGCGATCTCCAGCGACCGTGCCGCGGTCCGCATCGCGGTGAGCAGGGCGTAGACGGTGATGTCGCGGCCGCGGCTGCCGCGCCGGAAGCCCTCGAGCACCGCGTCGACCACCTGGTCCAGGCTCAGCCCCTTGGTCACGTGCAGCTCGGGAGCGAACCTGACCTCCGCGTACACCACGCCGTCGTCGGCCAGGTCCTCGGCACACTCGGCCGCGACCCGGATCAGCGCGTCCCTGGTCTGCATGACCCCGACCGTGTGCTGAAACGCCTCCAGGTAGAGCTCGAGGCGGCCGCGCTGCGCCACGCCGGTCATCCAGCGCGTCAGGCCGGCCACGTCCGGCGTCGGCAGCCCGGTGTACCCCGTCTCCGCGGCCAGCTCGACGATCGTCGCGGGCCGCAGGCCGCCGTCTAGATGATCATGCAACAGCACCTTCGGCACGTCGCGGATCTGATCGATCGTGAGTGGCACGTTCCCTATTGTCACAGACGATTCATAACGCCCCGTCTCCCCGGTGCTGGCCACGATTCGCTGTCGCCGGGTGGCCCGCCAGAAGCGGGATCAGCACCTGAGCATCGGGGCTGCCCCAGCCGGTTACCGGGTCCCAGCCCGGGCCGGCCCGGAAGCCGGAGTACGTGACGGGCGGGATCGTCACCGCGCTGTTTCCCTGGGTAACGTCATGGAACGCCTGCCGGTAATCGGGCCCGCGGGCGATCGCGTACAGGGCCGGGTTGATGAATCCCAGGTCACGCCCGGCGTACTGGTCGGCGTCGGCCACCAATCCGGCCCACAGCGGCGCCGAGGCGCTGGTCCCGGCGCTGTCGCTGATGGAGTAGCCGCCGTGGCCATCGCTCAGGACCAGCGCCATGCCGGTGGCGCCGGCCGCGTCCGCGGCGACGTCCGGTACCGCCCGGCCGCCGTGGATACCCGGCACGCCGTCCTGGTAAGCGGGCCGGGCGAACCGATGGCTGAAACCACCGCCCGAGGCTCCGGTGGCGATGCCGTGATTCGGCAGCGGCAGGCTCCATGCGGTCTCGCCGGCGTAGGCGCCGGTCTGATGGCTGGCCGCCAGGCTGGTGCCGCCGACGGCCAGCACCAGCGGGTCGGCGGCGGGCAGGATGGGCTCGATGAGCGGGGACGACCGGGGCAGGGGCAACGGGGTCGGGCAGGGGCTGGCGATCGGGCCGGTGTCGCCCGAGGCGGCGACGACCGTGACGTGATGGCGGGCGGCGGCCCGCAGCGCCGCGTTCAGGCGGGCGACCTCGGCCGCGGTGAAGCAGCTCTCGCCCACGCCCTCGCTCATGGAGATCACGTCGCCCGAGGAGGTACCCAGCCGAAGCGTGTCGACCAGAGCCGAGGTCAGGCCGGCGGCACTGGCCATGCTCGAGAAGGGCTCCAGGACCACGGTGATCGCGGCGGCCGGGGCGATCGCGTGCACCATCTCGACATCCAGCGCCTCCTCCTCGTAGGCCAGCCAGCGGGAGGCGCCGCGGGCGTACTCGGTCGTGACCTTCAGCCGCGGGGCGGGCAGGCCGAAACGCTGGTCGAACCCGGCCAGGTCCTGGCGGATGTCGGTGATCGTCGGCGGGATCGCCTGGTCCTCGGCGGGCTCGGGCAGCACCACGGTCTGGCCGTTGCCCTGGATCCCGCGATACAGCAGCGGCCAGATGCCGTACGCCACCTCGATCTGCTGCGGGGTAAAACAGGTCGTTACCGAGTCACAGTCGCCCGGAACCTGGGCGAACGGCCCGGGCCCCGGCATCGCGGCCGTGCTGGCCGCGGCGGGACCGGCCGCGCGGGCTCCGCCCAGGCAGGCCGCGATGACCAGGGTGATCACAGCCGTGATTACGCTCCGTATGCACACCTGGTCATGGTGTCACCAGCATCTGTCCGGTGATGACCCGGGTCAGCCGGTAATGCGCTCGAGCACGAGCGGGGCGGCGGCGGGCGGCTCGGGGCCGATCTCGATCCCGTTGGCCAGCGCCTCCCGGGCCCGGGCGAACCGGGACTCGTCGTCGGCCCGCAGCTCCAGCACCGGCTGGCCCGCCTCGACGCGCTCACCCGGCTTGGCCAGGCACAGGACGCCGGCCGCCGCGCTCACCGGGTCCTCCTTCCTGGCCCGCCCGGCGCCGAGCCGCCAGGCCGCCACGCCGACCGCGAACGCGTCGAGGCGGCGCAGCCAGCCCGACTCCGCCGCCGTCACCCGCTCGGTCCGGTTCGCCCGCGGCAGCGGCGCGTCCGGGTCCCCGCCCTGGGCCCTGATCATGCGGCGGTAGCGGTCCAGGGCCTTGCCGTCGGCCAGCGCGGCCGCGGGGTCGGCGTCGATCCCGGCCAGCGCGAGCATCTCCCTGGCCAGCGCCAGCGTCACCTCGACCAGGTCGGACGGCCCCTCGCCGCGCAGCGTGGCCACCGCCTCCTCGACCTCTACGGCGTTGCCGACCGCCCGGCCGAGCGGCACGTCCATCCGGGTCAGCAGCGCCGCGGTGCGCACGCCCGCCTCGGTTCCGAGCCCGACCATGGTCTCGGCCAGCAGCCGCGCGGCCGTGATCTCGGTCATGAACGCCCCGCTGCCGACCTTCACGTCGAGCACCAGGCCGGACGTGCCTTCGGCGATCTTCTTGGACATGATCGAGCTGGCGATCAGCGGTATCGACTCGACGGTCCCGGTCACGTCGCGCAGCGCGTAGAGCTTGCGGTCGGCCGGGGCGAGGTCGGCGCCGGCGGCGCAGATCACGCAGCCTTCGGAGCGCAGCACCGCGATCATCTCGGCGGCCGGCAGTCCGGCCCGCCAGCCCGGGATCGCCTCCAGCTTGTCCAGGGTGCCGCCGGTGTGGCCGAGGCCGCGCCCGGACAGCTGCGGCACCGCGGCCCCGCAGCTGGCCACCAGCGGGGCGAGCACCAGCGACACCTTGTCGCCGACGCCCCCGGTCGAGTGCTTGTCGACCGTGGGCAGCGTCACCGCGCCCAGGTCGAGCCGCTCGCCGGAGGCGACCATGGCCGCGGTCCAGGCCCGCAGCTCGGCCGGCTCCAGGCCCCGGAAGAACACCGCCATGAGCAGGGCGGACATCTGCTCGTCGGCGATGTCCCCGGCGGTGTAGGCGGCGATCAGCCAGCGGATCTCGTCGCCGGTGAGCGCCCGGCCGTCGCGCTTGGCCCGGATCAGCTCGACCGCGTCGTGCCGCCCGGCCTCAGCCATCGTGCTCGCGCCGTTCGCTGAGGTCCGAGCCGGTGAAGGCGTCGGGCAGCAGCGCGCCGAGCTCGCGCGGCCCGCCGTCGGCGTCCAGCAGCAGCCCGGGCCCGCCGGCCTCCAGGAGCAGCTGGCGGCATCGCCCGCACGGGACCAGCGGGGCGCCGTCCCCGGCCACCACGCTGACCGCGGCCAGGCGCCCGCCGCCGCTGGCGTGCAGCGCCGAGACCAGGCCGCACTCCGCGCACAGGGTCAGCCCGTACGAGGCGTTCTCCACGTTGCAGCCGACCACGAGGCGGCCGCCAGCCTCCGCTGCGCCCGTCACCAGGCCGGCGGCTCCCACCCGCAGCCCGGAGTACGGGGCGTAGGCGGAGCCCGCCGCCGCCTGAGCGGCCGCGCGCAGCGCCGGCCAGTCGACGTCCATTCCAGGGCTCACGCGATCACGCCTTCACGTACGGCTGGCCGTCGGCCTTGGGCGGCCGGACCTTGCCGACCAGGCCGGCCACGGCGATGATCGTGGCCACGTAGGGTGCCATGTTCATGATCGGGGCCGGCAGCACCGGGTTCACCGTCGGGAGCACCAGGGCCATTTCCTCGCAGAACCCGAAGAGCAGCGCCGCCGCGAGCGCGCCGAGCGGGGTCCACCGGCCGAAGATCAGTGCCGCCAGCGCGATGTACCCGAAGCCCGAGCTGATGTCCGGGATGAAGCTGCCGACCGAGCCGATCGTCAGGTAGGCGCCGCCGATCCCGGCCACCAGCCCCCCGAGTATCACGTTGCGGTAGCGGATCCACAGCACGCTGATTCCGACCGTGTCGGCGGCGGTCGGGTGCTCGCCGACCGCGCGCACCCGCAGGCCCCAGCGGCTGCGGAACAGGGCCACCTGGATGACGATGATCGCGACGTACGTGATGTACAAGAAGACGGTCGAATCGAAGAAGATCGGGCCAATGATGGGGATCTGGCTGAGCCCGGGGATCTTGATGCTGCCGAAGGTGATCCCGGTGTTGTAGTTCGGGTTCTGGGACATCAGCCGGTCGTACAGGTAGTCCGTCATGCCGAGAACGAGCACGTTCAGGACCACGCCGAGGACGATCTGGTCCATCAGGAAGCTGATCGCGAACACCGCCAGCAGCACCCCGACGAGACCGCCGGCCAGCGATCCGGCCACCAGCCCGACCCACAGCCCGCCGAACGCGCTGGCCACGATCGCGGCGGTAAACGCCCCGAACAGCAGCTGCCCCTCGATGGCAATGTTGATCACGCCGGAGCGCTCGCAGAGGCAGCCCGCCAGAGCGCCCAGAATCAGCGGGATGGATTCGGTGAACGTCCCCTGGGAGATGATGATCACATTGAGCGGGATCGCGCCGGCGTCGGCCCAGCACAGCAGGGACAGCAGGAAGCACACCAGCACGCCGGCGATGGCCAGTCGCTTGGCCAGCCGACGCAGCGGCACCGTCAAGCGCAGCACGCCCAGCCCGAGCGCCACCGCGCCCAGCGCGTAGCAGACCGGTGCGGCCGGCACCCTGATCACCGGGATCTTGACGCTCGCCTTCGCCAGCGACAGCTCGAAGCCGGCGTCGCCCGCGTGGGCGAGCACGCCGAAGATACAGATGTTGATCAAGCCGATCACGATGAAGGTGACCGCGGCCAGGTGCCGGCGTTCCGTGGTCAGCGGCGCGCGTATCGCCGCGGCGAGCGTGGTCAACCGTTCCACCCCTTCGCGACCGCCTCCAGGCCGGTGCCCGCGGTGCTCCGCAGCCGGAAGACGGCGCGGATCAGCGCGGGCGCGGCGACGAACAGCACGATCAGTCCTTCGAGCACCTGGACGATGTCGGCCGGAACCTGGCCGAGCGTGGCCGCCTCGACGTAGGTCCCGCCCACGTGCAGCGCACCGAACAGCAGCCCGGCGAGCACGACGCCGATCGGCTTCGCCCGCCCGAGCAGCGCGACGGTGATGCCGTCGGGACCGTAGGTGCCATAGCTGTTGAACGTGAGCTGGGTATTCGTGCCCTGGATCACCGTCGCCGCCGAGAGCCCGGCCAGCCCGCCCGCCAGCAGCATGACCAGGATCCAGGACCGCTCGACGTTGATGCCGGCCGTGCGCGCGGCGCTCGGGCTTGCCCCCACGGTGCGGAACTGGAATCCGGTCGTGGTGCGGGACAGCAGCCAGGCGACCGCGAGCGCGGCCGCGACCGCGATCAGGAAGCCGATGCCGACCTGCGGTGGCGGCCCGCCGACATGCCCCAGGTTGGCGCTGTTCGCGATGAACGGCGCGATCTCATTTGTCTGGTGCGGCTGCTGGAGCATGGTCGGGTGGGACAGCAGATAGGAGAGCAGGTCGTACATCACGTAGTTGAGCATGATCGTGACGATGACCTCGTGGGCTCCGGTCCTGGCCTTGAGCAGGCCGACGAACCAGCCGATCACCGCGCCGCCGACGAACGCGCCGATCAAGCAGACGATGACGTGGATGCCCGGTGGCAGGCTGACCCCGAAACCGAGCCAGGTCGCCACGACCGCGCCGCCCACCCACTGGCCGGCCGCGCCGATGTTGAACAATCCGGCCCGGAACGCGATCGCCACCGACAAGCCGGTGAGGATGAGCGGTGTGGCCTGGGCGCAGGTCGATGACAGCGGATAGAAGATCGCCGCGATCGAGCCGCCGTGGAAGGCCGCGCTGACCGTGGACGGATTGAGGATGGCGCCCTCGAACATCTGGGAGTAGGCGAACGACACCGAGTCCCAGGTCTGTGACAGCGCATAGACGGGGTACGAGAAGAACGTGCTCCACGCCTTGGTCACGACCGGGTCGCTGAACACAATCAGAAAGCCGCCGACGACCAGCGCCAGGAAGATCGCGAGGATCGTGATCACTGCGGAGCTGCCCTGCGTGACCGCCTGTATGATCACGGCTCCGGTCAGCCGGGCCCGCGACCCCGCCGGCTTGCCCGGCTCGGCCGACCCGGCCTCCGCTGGCCCGGCCCCGGCCGGCCCGGCCTCCGCTGGCCCGGCCGGCTGGGCCGCTGCTGAGCCGGTCGAGGCTGGCGCCGGGTCGGGCCCGGTCGCCGGGGTCTCAGTCACTGCGTCGGCTCCTCGGGTTGGGGCGCGGTCTGGTCGGCCAGCGTGCCGGGCATCTCCAGGATCTCGTCGGCATCGGGTGAGAACGGTCGCGCGGCGCTGTCGGGCTGGCCGTCCGACCCGGCGCCGGTCATCAGCAGGCCAAGCTCCTGCTCCGGTATGTCCGGCGCGCACATCCCGACGATCTTGCCCTCGTACATGACGGCGATCCGGTCGGACAACGCGTAGATCTCGTCGAGCTCGGAGGACACGATGACGACCGCGACCCCTTGGTCGCGCTGCTTGACGATTTGCGAGTGCACGAACTCGATCGATCCGACGTCCAGGCCACGGGTGGGCTGGCTGGCCAGGAGCAGTTTGTTCGGCCGGCTCAGCTCGCGGGCGAGGACGACCTTCTGCTGGTTGCCGCCCGACAGGGTCCCGGCCGGCGTCAGCACCGAGCCCGTCCGGACGTCGTACTCGTCGACCAGCTGGACCGCCGCCTTCCGGACGGCGTCCGGATTCATCGCGATGCGGCGGGCGTAGGGCGGCTGGTCGTAAACGTCGAGCACCAGGTTCTCGGCCACCGGGAACGCCCCGACCAAACCGTCCTCCTGCCGGTCCTCAGGTACGTAGCCGATACCCGCCCGGAGCCGCTCGCGGGTGCTCGCCCCGGCGATATCCGCCCCCGCGAGCAGCACCGACCCGGTCGAGGGCCGCAGGCCCATCAGGGCCTCGCAGAGCTCGGTCTGCCCGTTGCCCTGCACCCCCGCGATGCCGAGGATCTCGCCGGCCCGCACGTCGAAGGAGATCGAATCCACGGCCAGGCCGCCGTACTCGGCCGGCACGCTGAAGTCACGGACGTCGAGCATGACCTCGGCCGGCCTGGCCGTCTGTTTGCTGACACGAAGCTGGACGGCCCGGCCGACCATGAGCGCGGCCAGCTCCGCGTCGCTCGTGGTCGGCGGCCGCTCGGCGACGACTCGGCCGCGGCGCAGCACCGTGATGTCGTCGGCGATGGCCTGGACCTCGTGCAGCTTGTGCGAGATGAAGACGATCGACCGGCCGCTGTCGCGCAGCTGGCGCATGATGTGGAACAGGTCCTCGGTCTCGCCGGGCGTCAGCACCGCCGTTGGCTCGTCCAGCACGAGCATCCTGGCGTCCCTGAGCAGCGCCTTGATGATCTCGACCCGCTGCTGCACTCCCACGGGCAGGTCCTCGACGTAGGCATCGGGATCGACCCGGAGCCCGAAACGCTGTGACAGCTCGCGAACCGAGGCGCGCGCCTGGCGCCGGTCAAGCAGCCCGAGCGAGGGCACGCGCAGCCCGCCCGGCAGGGTGAGCTTTCGGATCGGCTCCGCGCCGAGCGTGACGTTCTCGGCGACGGTGAAGACCGGGACCAGCATGAAGTGCTGATGAACCATGCCCACGCCCGCGCCGATCGCGTCCTTGGGAGAGCGGATAGCCGCGGGCTGGTCGTCGATGAGGATCTCGCCCTCGTCCGGCTGCATCAGCCCGTACAGCACGTTCATCAGCGTCGTCTTGCCCGCGCCGTTCTCGCCGAGCAGTGCCTTGATCTCGCCAGGCTGGACGACCAGATCGATGTGGTCGTTGGCCACGAGGCTGCCGAATCGCTTGGTGATACCGCGCAGTTCAAGCTTCACCGGCAGTCTCCGTGTGAACTGGCTGGTCAGCGTCCCGGCTTAACCAGGACGCTGACCAGCTCATCCGATCGTTACTCGGCTCTTGATCCGTGATCAGACCGGGCTCTTCGTCGCCGGGTTGATCGTCCCGGCCTCGATCTGCTGCTCCAGGGACTTGATCTCGGCCTGCACCGAGGCCGGGACCTGCGAGGCGAAGTCGTGGTACGGGGACAGCACGGCGCCGCCGTTGGCGAGGGTTCCGATGTAGGTGCCGCCGTGGAAGCTGCCGTTCGCCGCCGCGAGCACCGCGGTCTTGACGGCTTCGGTGATGCCCTTCGTCACGCTGGTCAGCATGTACTTGCAGTACTGTGCCGCGCTGACGCAGCCGTCGGTGTCCACCCACTCCATCGACACGTTCTTGCCTGACGTGTCGGCGGTCTGGACGGCCTTCGCGCTGCCCAGGCCGACGCCGCCGGCCACCGGGAAGATGATGTCCGCACCCTCGCCGATGAAGGTGTTCGTGAGGGTCTGGCCCGCGCCGACGTTGGTGAAGTTGCCGATGAAGTTACCCTTCTGGGTCTGCTCATTCCAGCCGAGGACCTTGACGCTGGCGTGATGCTGCGTGTTGTAGTACTGCACTCCGTCCCAGAAGCCGTCCTCGTAGATGGTGACCGTGCCGAAGTTCTCACCGCCGTAGGTGGCCACGACATGCGACTTGCTCATGGCGGCCGCCAGGTATCCGCCCAGGAAGCCGTCCTGCACGGTGTTGAACACCAGCTGGTCGATGTTCGTCTCCTTGGCGCCGCTCAGGCACTCGGAGGCATACGAGCAGTCGACGATCGCGAACTTCTGCTTCGGGTTGGCCTTGGCGGCCGCCTCGGTGGCGTCGGCCATGAGGAAGCCGACCGTGACGATGATTCCGCACTTCCGGCCGATGAACGTGCTGATGTTGGACGCGTAGTCGGCCGAGGTGGTGGACGGCAGGTAGGTAACCTTGATCTTGCTCGGGTTGGTTGCCGCGGCCGCCTGCATGCCTTGCCACGAGGACTGGTTGAACGACTTGTCGTCGATGCCGCCGGTGTCGGTGACCATGCAGCCCAGGAACTTTCCGCTGGCTGACGTGCCGGAAGTGCTGCCTGACGAGCCGCCGCTCGACGACGGGCTGCCGCATGCGGCGGCCAGAAGGGCAATCGCGCCGAACGCGGCAGCAGCCCTCAGTGTGACTCTCACCGGTACCTCCTCGTACGGGGGCGGGTCAAGCGGCCCGGAGGGACCGCCAGATTTTTGCCCGGAAGCGTGCCAGCTGCGGGCGAGTCGTCCTGGATGGCCCCGGGATTGCACGAAGAGTAATCCTGGCGTCGCCACCGGGGAAGCATGAATCCCCAGTCCAGGCCCTGACGTTGCTGAATCGAGACCGTATCGTCCCGCCGCGTCTCGGTTCGGCAACAGGCGGGGCAATCTGGCCAGCTTGCGGCTTTCACGGACGGTCACGCGGGAATCAAGTTCATATACCCGGGAGGTTTAACGGTGCGAGCAACGATCAGAAGCGCGGTGGCCCTCGGCGCCATCGCCTTGTTAGCCACCGCATGCGGGCCGGCGACCAGGGCGAGTTCACCGTCGTCGAAAGCACCCTCGTCCACGGCACCGTCGTCCGGATCGGCCGCCCGCGCCTCGTCGACCGGCAAGTTCGTCGGCTGCATGGTGACCGACACCGGCGGCATCGACGACCGGTCCTTCAACGCCGCCTCCTGGCAGGGCATGCAGGAAGCGCACGCCGCGGAGCCGGGCAAGATCACGGTGACGTACCTGCAGTCCGCGTCCAGCAGCAACTACACGCCGAACATCAGCACGTCCGTCGGTGAGAAATGCGGGATCATCGTCACCGTGGGGTTGCTGATGGGCAACAACACCGAGGCCGCGGCCAAGTCCCACCCAAACCAGAAGTTCGCGATCGTTGATTACGCCTACCGCCCGCCGATTAAGAACATCGACGCGCTCGTGTTCAACACCGTGCAGGACGGCTTCCTCGGCGGCTACCTGGCCGCAGGTATCTCGAAGAGCGGCGCGGTCGGCACGTTCGGCGGCGAGGAACTGCCCACGGTGACCATCTATATGGACGGCTTCTGGGACGGCGTCCAGTACTACAACCAGCAGCACCACACCAAGGTGAAGGTCCTCGGCTGGAACGAGCAGACCCAGAAGGGCCTGTTTACCGGCAACTTCACCGACCAGACCATGGGCCAGGCCGCCGCCCAGGCGCTGATCAGCGAGGGCGCCGATGTCATCTTCCCGGTCGCCGAGGACGCCGGCCTCGGCGCGGCCAGGGCGGTCCAGGCCACCGACGCGGCGGCGGGCCGCACCAAGGTGACGATGGAGTGGGCGGACACCGACGGATGCTTCAGCGCGCCGCAGTACTGCAAGTACTTCATCAGCAGCGTGACCCAGGGCATCCAGGCCGCCGTCAAGAACGCCGTGCTCAGTGCGGCCAACGGCAGCTTCAAAGGCGGCAGCTACGTCGGCGACCTGGCCAACGGCGGGGTCGCGCTCTCGCCCTTCCACGACTTGGCCAGCCAGGTCCCGGCATCGCTGCGGTCCGAGCTGAACACGATAAAGGCAGAGATCGTCAGCGGCCAGATCAAGCCGGCCTCCAAGAGCCCGCTGTAACCTGGCGCCCAATCCCCTCTACCATCCTCCTGATGACTCCCAACACATCAGATCCCTATGCCGCGGCCGAGGCCAGCGCGGACCGGCTCGCGGAACTCACCGGCCAGGCGGCGCACGACGTCGCGGTGGTCCTCGGCTCGGGCTGGGCCGAGGCCGCGGACGCGCTCGGCACCGGAACCGAGGTACCGGTCGGCGACCTTGGCGGGTTCCCGCCGCCCACCGTGCCCGGCCACGCGGGCGTTGTGCGGTCCGTAAGTACCGAGGGACTACGGGTGCTGGTCTTCCTCGGCCGGACCCATCTCTACGAGGGACACCCGGTGGCGACGGTCGTGCACGGCGTGCGCACCGCGGTCGCCGCCGGCTGCCGGGTGATCGTGCTGACCAACGCGTCGGGCGGCATCCGGGCGGGCTACCGGGTCGGGCAGCCGGTCCTGATCAGCGACCATCTCAACCTGACCGCCCGCTCGCCGCTGGCCGGACCGCCGCCCCCGGACGGGTACCCGTCCCGGTTCACCGACCTCACCGACCTGTACGCGCGGCGGCTGCGGGCGCTGGCCCGGGCGGCCGACCCGGCTCTGGCCGAGGGGGTCTACGCGGCGCTGCCCGGCCCGCACTACGAGACCCCGGCCGAGATCCGGATGCTCCGCTCGCTCGGCGCCGACCTGGTCGGGATGTCCACCGCGCTGGAGGCGATCGCGGCCCGGCATCTCGGGGCCGAGGTGCTCGCCATCTCGCTGGTGACCAACCTGGCCGCCGGGATGGCGCCGGCCGAGCTTGACCACGCTGAGGTCACCGCGGCCGGGAAGGCCGCCGCCGGGCGGATGGGCGCCCTGCTGGCCGGCGTCCTGCCCCGCGTGCTGGCCGGGGACGGGCCCGCGTGATCGCCGACGACATGCGCGCCCGGCTGGCCGCGTGGCTGGCCGAGGACCCGGACGAGCGGGACCGCGCCGAGCTCGAGGCGCTCGCCGTAGATGGCAGCGAGCAGGCCGCGGCGGAGCTGGCCGACCGGTTCAACGGCCGCCTCGAGTTCGGCACCGCCGGGCTGCGCGGGGCGGTCGCCGCCGGGCCGAACCGGATGAACCGGGCCGTGGTCCGGGGCACGACCGCCGCACTGGCCGGGTGGCTGGCCGGCCCCGGCCGCGCCATGGTCGGGCCCGGGGCCGCCGAGGCGGGCGTGGTGATCGGCCACGACGCGCGGCACCGCTCCGACGAGTTCGCGGACGAGGCGGCCCGGGTGCTGGCCGGCGCCGGGATAAGGGTGCACCTGCTGCCCGGCCCGCAGCCGACCCCGCTGCTGGCGTTCGCCGTCCGGCACCTGCGCGCGGCGGCCGGCATCATGATCACCGCGAGCCACAACCCCCCGGCCGACAACGGCTACAAGCTCTACCTCAGCGACGGAGCGCAGATCGTGCCGCCGGCCGACGTGGAAATCGAGTCGGCGATCCGCGCTTTGGGCCCGCTCTCACAGGTCCGGCTGGCCCCGCCGGACAGCCCGCTGATCGTCGCGCTCGGCGACGAGGTGGCCGCCGCCTACCTGGACCAGGTGTGCGCGGTCTCCCCCGCCCCGCCGGACGCCGCGTGGCTGCGGTTCGTCTACACCCCGCTGCACGGCGTGGCCGGCCGGCTGGCGATGCGGGCGTTCGAGCGGGCGGGCTTCACCGCTCCGGACGTGGTGACCGCCCAGGAGGCCCCGGACCCGGACTTCCCCACGGTCGCGTTCCCGAACCCGGAGGTGCCGGGGGCGCTCGACCTGGCGCTGGCTCAGGCCCGCCGGTCCGGCGCCGAGCTGGTCCTGGCCAACGACCCCGACGGCGACCGGCTGGCCGTCGCGGCCCCCGACCCGCAGGCTCCGAGCGGCTGGCGGACGCTGACCGGCGACCAGGTGGGCGCGCTGCTCGGCGCCTACCTGCTGGGGCAGCCGGCCGAGCATCCCGAGAGCCGGCTCGTGGTCACCACGATCGTGTCGTCCACGATGCTGTCCCGGATCGCCGCGGCGGCCGGGGCCCAGTACGCGGAGACGCTCACCGGGTTCAAGTGGATCGTCCGGGCCGGCGACACCCGCCCGGGCAGCGAGTTCATTCTCGGCTACGAGGAGGCGCTCGGGTACTCGGTCCGGCAGGTGGTCCGGGATAAGGACGGGATCGGCGCCGCGCTCGCGCTGCTCGGGCTGGCCGCCCGGGCCCGGTCCGGCGGCGAGTCGCTGCTCGAGGCGTACGACGCGCTCGAGATCGCGCACGGCGTCCACCTGACCGCGCAGATCACGGTCGACACCACCACGCCGGTGGACGTGATGGCCCGGCTGCGGGCGGCGGCCCCGGCCAGGTTCGGCGACGCCCCGGTGGTGTCCACCACCGACCTGACCGGCGGCACCTGGAACCTGCCCTCGGCCGACGTGCTCAGCTTTACCCTGTCCGGGGCGCGCGTGGTCATCCGCCCCAGCGGTACCGAGCCGAAGATCAAGGCTTATTTCGAGGTGGTGGAGCCGGTGTTCTCCGGCCGACTGGACGAGGCCCGGCGGGCCGCGGCCGCGCGGCTCGAGCCGCTGCGCGAGGCGGTCCGGGCCCTGCTAACCAGCTGACGCCGACCCCGGGTCCTCCTCGCGGGCCAGGGCCTTTGGCGCGTCGGGCACCCCGATGATCACGTCCGATGCCTTGATCACCGCGAAGACCTCGCTGCCCTCGGCCAGGCCGAGCTCCCGCGCGGCCTCGACCGTGATCGACGCGACCAGGCGGGTGCCGGCCGCGTCCATTTCCACGTTCGCCGTGGCCTCGCCGTGGGTGACCGAGGTCACCCGGGCGCTGATCTTGTTGCGTGCGCTCAGCTGCATGCGCCCAGTCTGGCAGGTCGCCAAACCGGGCGGTACGTGACAGGCTCGGTACATGACCAGCTCACACGAGGATCCTTCCTGCGAGGTCGCGCACGGGCAGGCCCCCGTCCCGGCGATGGAGGGCCGGGTGCTCGTGGCGGTGTTCGCCTCGCCCGTGGCCGACTTCCTGCTGCGCTACGCCCGTGACACGGGGTACCGGACGGTGCTGGTGGAGCCCGACGCCGAGCGGGCCAAGCCCATGCTGGACGCGGCCGAGGCCGTGACGGACGCGGTGCGCAGCGAGCCCGGCGGGCCGGCCGACGTGGTGGTCACCGACCACCACCGCGCCGAGCTCGGCCCGGTGCTGCGCGACGCGCTGGCCACCGACGCCCGCTGGGTGGGGGTCCTGGGCAACCCACGGCACCCGGCGCCGCACATCCCGGCGCTGACCGAGCTTGGCGTCGCGCCGGACAAGATCGCCCGGGTGCACCGGCCGGTCGGCCTCAACATCGGCTCCCGGGCGCCGGCCGAGATCGCGATCGCCACGCTGGCCGGCCTGATCGCCGACCGCAACGGCCGGCCCGGCGGCTTCGAGTTCTAGGCCCGGCCCCGCGACGACCTGGCCCTCGGGTTGCGGGCCAGCACTCCCCTGCTACGCCTCGGGCTGCGACCCGATCCTGGTCGCCAGCTGGTAACGGGTCTTGATGCCGAGCTTGGCGAAGATGTGCGCCAGGTGATACTCGATGGTCTTGGGGCTCAGGTACAGCTCGGCGGCCACCTCACGGTTGGACATCCCGCCCGCCACCAGCCGGGCCACCTGTCGCTCCTGGGCGGTCAGGCCGGCCAGCCCCTGGTCGGCGTCCGGGCGGCCGCGCAGGCCCAGCGCGGCCAGCTCGGCCGCGACGGCGTCGGCGAACGGGCGGGCGCCAAGGGCGGCCAGCTCCTCGTGTGCGGACCGCAGCCGCGCCAGCGCGGCCGGCCGCCGGTGGGCGCGCGCCAGGCAGCGCCCGTATTCGACGTCGAACAGGGCCCGCGCGATCGGGTCCTGCAGGCCGTCGGCAAGGGCGCGGCCGGTCTCCAGGATGCCCTCGGCCCGCTCCGGATCGCTGCCGGCCAGGGCCAGGCTGGCCCGCAGCCGGATGCCGTACACCACCGCCTGGCGGTCGCCGGCCTCGGCCGCCCCGGCCTCGAACGCGGCCAGCGCCGCCGCGGCGTCATCCAGCCGCCCCGCCCGGATGAGCGCCCAGATCCGGGCCGGGCGCCAAAGAGACCCGGTCGGGTCGTCGCCGCCGGGCGCCCAGGTGGCCGGCGCGGCGGCGCGCAGCACCTCGGCCGGGTCATCGCGGGCCATGCCGAGCGCGCTGCGGGCGGCGGCGGCGAACCCGGCCGCGGCCCGCGTCCCCGCGGCCCGTGCGGCCTGCTCGGCGGACCTGACATGGGCGGAGGCTAGGTCCCACTGGCCGCGGAAGGCGGCCACCTTGGCCGAAAGGTTGTGCGCGAACGGCAGGTCGGCCAGTCGCCCGGCGTCCTCGGCCATGGATACGGCCAGCTCGGCGTGCGCCTGCGCGTCGTCCCAGCGGCCCAGCCGGAACGCCGCCTCGGCCAGATAGCCGAGCGCCTGACCCGGGTAGCCCGGCCGCAGCCCGCCCGCGATCCTGGTCACCACGGCGGTCAGGTCGGCGTCGGCCCCGGCCAGGTCGCCGGTCCACAGCCGGAGCATGCCGCGGGCGGTCAGCGCGTCGGCCTGGGCGTCCGGGACGAGCGCCGCCGGGACCGGCAGCGCGCAGAACATGCCCAGCGCGCCGGCCGCGTCGCCGGTTAGCGCGCGGGCCATCGCCTGCGCGGCCAGCAGCGCGGCCGGACGGCCTCGTTGCGCGGCGGCCTCGCCGGGAACGGCCCGCGTGGAGCGACGGGTCCAGCGGCGGCACTCGTCGGCCGACAGCGCGTTCCCGTACAGCAGGGCCAGGCCGGCCGCCGCCGCTGCCGCTGCCTCGGCGGCCTGGCCGGCCATGGCCGGACCGGTCTGGCCCGCCGGCGCGGCGCTCCCCTCCTCCGCCGGGCCCGCTCGCCGGGCATTCCAGGCGGCCAGGAACAGCTCCTCGGCGGCCGCCGGCCGGGCCCGGAGCATGGCCAGCCGGCCGAGCGCGGCGTCCCGGCGCGGGCCGGGCGGCAGGTTCTCGGCCAGCGGCCGCATCGACTCGGCGGCGGCCGCGTCCCCCACGGCGACCAGCATCTCGAACGCGGACAGCAGCCGGCCCGCGCGATCCGGCCCGCGGGCGCCCAGCTCGGCGGCCTGGGCCAGATAGGCGGCCGCCTGCGCACCGTCGCCGCGGCCGGCCGCGGCCGCGGCCGCCGCGTCCAGCTCGCTCGCGAG
>Ga0335072_10002974_pt1 | contig 25836 bp, 23 predicted proteins | sample Lox_Sample_21_FD_206725 | JGI IMG/M metagenome (GOLD analysis project Ga0335072, IMG submission 206725) | Soil microbial communities from Loxahatchee National Wildlife Refuge, Florida, United States - Lox_Sample_2.1 | ecosystem: Environmental > Terrestrial > Soil > Wetlands | place: USA...
CGATTTCCGCCGGATTAAGACGACCTCACGCCAATTGATCTATACGCGCCTGTTTGCGCGCATTTGTCAACCTGTAGAACCGCCGCAGCTCGCTCAGCACCTCTCCCTCCGTGCCGGCGCCGCGGCGGCGCAGCGACTGCTCCAGCCGCCGGCAGAATTTCTCGGCGTAGCGGCTGGCTTCGCGGTACAGATGCTCGCGCCCGTCGGCGAGCCGCGGATCGATGCGGGCGCGCTCGAACAGAATGCGGCGCAGCTCCGCCGGGAACCGGCCGGGAAGCTGCCGGCGCAGCAGCCAGTAGCTCGCGACGTACTTGTCGACCTCCGCCTGCATCTCCAGCTCGAGGATCGACACCGGCCGGTCGTGGCCGGCGTTCCAGGCGAGATAGAGGAAGTGACTGACGCCTTCCAACGCCTTGCAGTAGTCCGCGACGTTGCCGTCGTGCAGCCGTACAGTGGGATCCTCACGCGCCAGTCTCTGCAACAGGCCGGGATCGAGATAGAGGCAGACGCCCGCCTCGCCGCCGGCCTCCGCCGGCTGCGCGACGATGAGATCCTCTTCGGCGGCCCGGCCGCGGACCGATGCGGGCAGGTGCGCGCGATCGGTGACCAGGAAGTCGTATACGTCGTGAGCGACACTCACGTCGTATATGCCGCCGATGAGCCGCTGCAGGCGTGTCAGGATCACGGGATCAATGGGCGAGCTGCGCTCCGGCGGACGCGCTCGGATCGACGCCGAGACGCTTGAGGAGCGCATAGCAGCGGCGGCTGCCGGTCTTCAGCCAGATCTCGTAGAGGCGCAGGATGTCCTTGTCGGAATGGGTGTAGGCGCTCTGCGCGAGCTCGTTGAGCGCATCGACCATCGGCTGGAATTTCTCCGACAGCTCCGCGAAGACGTTGCCGAGCACCCGCGCCTTGCCGCGGGACAGCGTTTCGGCGAGGACGGCGTAGGCCCGTCCGCCCATGGCGATGTGATAGTCGATGTCGATCAGCTTGCGCGCGAAGCTCTGCGCGAAGAATCCCGCGACGAACAGCGACACGTCGCCCAGGCGCTGCAGGTTGCGATTGCGGTCGTCGGCCGAGCGCGCCTCGAGCGCTTCGGACAGCATGACCACCAGCGGCCTGAGGCGGGGGCCCTCGGGCGTGTGCTCGAACAGCGCCTCGGAGCGGGCGAACAGGGTCAGGAGATTGACGACGTAGTGCTCGGTCTGGTCTTCGACCAGGAGCTGCTGGCTCGCCAGCGCGCCGTGCAGGGCATCCCTGAAGTATTCCTTCAGGTTGGCGACCGGCTGCACCCGGCAGGATGAGTGAGTGTCAGACATGGCTGTTGCGACCTCCTGACAGTATTCAGCGGGCGAAGGCCGTCCTTCGCCCGCGGGATCGAAACGGCCGGTCGGCGGCTTCTGCGCGACAAAATCGCCTGGAGCGATTTTGGCCGCCGTTAGGCGGCCCGCAGGGCTCGGCGCATGGACCTCGCCGAGCAACCGCCGGGAGCGGCTTCGCGCCCATAAATAACAACGGCGGTAACAGCCTAAAGTTCACCTCACATGACGGCCAAGTTCCGTGACGGGGTCGTATCTATTCGCCGTTCAGGATTGGCAGCTGCCGCCCTCGACTGCTAACAGCTGCGCGAGCTGCGTGCAATCGGCGACGTCGATGTCGGCAGGCGCGACGTTCGGCGGCCATGGCGTTTGGCTGCGGTTCATCCAGGCGGTACGGAGGCCAGCCGCGCGTGCCGCCTCAACGTCGAGATAGGGGTCGTCTCCTACGTAAAGGATATTGTGCGCATCGAGACGCAGATCACGCGCCAGGTGCTCGAAGCAGCGGGGGTGAGGCTTCGCGACACCAATCTGGCGCGCGTTCAGCGACACGCTGAAGAGAGACGCGAGTCCGATCAGCTCGAGATCCGCATTGCCATTGCTGAGGGACGCCAGCTTGTAACGTGCACGCAGGCGTTCAAGCGCTGGCTGAACGTCGGCGTATGGCTGCAGCTGGTTGCGGGCGGCGAAGAACACTTCGAAGGCGCGCGCGGCCATCTCGTCCTCGTATCCGCACTCGCGCGCGTGCGCCACCAGAGCGGTGATGCGCAGGTAGGTGAAATCATGGGCATTGTGCGGCTCGCTGCGGGCGAGCCGCTCGCGCGCGGCGCGCATGTCCTCGATCGAGACGCGCTCGGTGATGCGCGGGCAGTGCTCACGCAGCCACGCGTGCAGGGATTGCTCCGCGCGAACGAGCACCGGACCAACATCCCACAGTGTATTATCCAGGTCGAAGGCGACTGCGCGCAGCTCGCCGAGCCCGGCCGGGCCCGGGCTCAAGGTTCCCGTCGTCATGCTATGAAGGTTACCATCCCATGTCGGATCTGACCCTGGTGATCGGCAACAGGAACTACTCCTCGTGGTCGCTGCGGCCGTGGATGATGCTGAAGCGGCTCGGCCTGGAGTTCCGTGAGCTGCTGATCCGCCTCGACACGCCGACCACGAAGGATGAGATCGAGAAATACGGGCCGAGCGGGCGGGTGCCCGTGCTGCTCCATGGGGAGCTGCGCATCTGGGACTCCCTGGCGATCTGCGAGTACGCGGCGGAGCTCGGCGGGGGCGGCTGGCCGCGCGACCCCGCCGCGCGCGCGGTGGCGCGCTCCGTGTGCGCGGAGATGCACTCGGGCTTCGTCAATCTGCGGATGGAATGGCCGATGAACGCGCGCGCGCGCAACCGCCGCACGATCACCACGCCGGGCCTGGAGGCGGACGTCGATCGGGTCGACGAGATCTGGAACGATTGCCGGCGGCGCTTCGGAGCCGCCGGCCCCTGGCTCTTCGGCGAGTACACCATCGCCGATGCGATGTATGCGCCGGTGGTGCTGCGGTTCAACACCTACGGCGCGCCGATCTCGGAGACGGCGCGCTGGTACATGGCCGCGGCGCTCGAGGACTCGATCCTGCAGTCGTGGCTGGCGGCCGCCAAGGCGGAGCCGTGGACCATCGAAGCGAGCGAGGTCGGCTAACTGTAAGTTGCCCGCCACTCCGCCCGGTAGGACATCCCCAGCGACATCAGCCGCTCGAGCAGCTCCGGATAGGCGATCCCGGCCGCGCGCGCCGACTCGGCGAGATCCTCGGCCGCCTCCAGGTTGGGATTGGCGTTTGCTTCGAGCGCATAGACCTGGCCGTCGGCGGTCGCCCTGAAATCCATGCGCGCGCAGCCCGAAAGGCCCAACGCCCGATAGATTCGCCGCGAGAGCTTGTCGAGGCGGGTGAGCACGGCCGGCGCCAGGTCCTCGGCGGCGCGGGTGGTGATGCCGTACTTGGTCTGATAGCGCTTGTCCCATTTCACCTTGCGGGTGGCGATGGCCGCCAGGGTGTCCGGCATCGAGCCGAACACCATCTCCCACACCGGCAGGCGCGTCAGCCGGTCGTTGCCCATCACCCCGACGTACAGCTCGCGTCCCTCGATGTATTCCTCGACCAGGGCATCGGTGCCGATCTGCTCGTGCACGAACTCGATCCGCTCCTTGAGCCGTGCGGCATCCTCCACGACGGAAGCCTGCGCGATGCCCAAAGAGGCGTCCTCGACGGTGGATTTCACGAACAGCGGGAAGCGCAGCTTGCGCGGAACGCGCACGCGCGCACCGCGCTGGAAGACGGCGAACTGCGGTGTCGGAATACGGTGGAAGGCGAGAAGCTGCTTGCAGAGAGGCTTGTCACGCGACAGCAGCAGCCCCCGAGGATTGCAGCCCGTGTACGGCTGGCGCAACAGCTCGAGGAAGGCGACGACGTGCTGGTCGTACGTGACGATGCCGTTGAATTCCTCGAGCAGGTTGAAGACGATGTCGGGCTTCCAATCGGCGATGCTGCTGCGCATCTCGGTGAGGCTGTCGAGTACGCCGAGACAGCGGACGTCATGGCCGCTTGCGCGCAGGGTGCTCGTGACGTCGTACTCGGTGCGCCACTCCTCGATCTCTTTGTCGCTATGGCCTTCCAGAGATTCGGGCGGCACCAGGCTCGCGTGCACGACGACGAGCGCGCGCAGTTTTTTCATAGTCGCAGGTGCGGAGTCTCGCCTTGCGCGTAGAGGCTCGCGAGCCGCTCCAGCAGCCAGCGGGCGCTGCGTAGGGCATCGCGGCGATTGCCGCGCACGTGAAGCTTCAAGGTCTCACAGCGCTCGATGAGCATGCGGACGATCTGCTGCACACTATAGCGCTCAAGCCCCAGCTTGCGCGAGACTGAGGCAATCAGTGATTTGCGGTTGGCACGCAGCAGGGTTGCCGCGCGGACCGCACCGCGCCGTGCCGGCGGCGGCGCGAACAGCCTGCGCAGGAATTCATCGGCCAATCCCCGGCGGTAATGGCTTTGGCGCGCGAGCTTGCGGCGGTAATGCTGGGCCAGGGTACGGGTATTCGTCTCCACTGGCTCGATGCGGGTGCGATTGCGCACCGGCGCCCGGCGACCCCGCACCTCCGCCATCAGCGCATCGACCGCGCTCAGCTTCTGGAACGCGGGCCAGTCGGCGTAGCTCTTGCGCCAGCTCGATCGCGGGGTCAGCCAGACAGCGAATGTCTCTGCGAAATCCTCCGTCGGATGCGACTGCGCGTACCACTCCCCGAGATGATGCACGTAGCGACGACTTCCGGGGCGTGCTTTGTACCGTGCGGGATACTGAAGCGACGCGGGTCCGAAGACTTCGCGCCAGCGTTTGCGGCGGCGGAGGCGATAGGCGTTGTCGAGCGCGTGCCCAGCTTCGTGGCGCAGAATACGCATGAACCAGGGTGTGTTGCCGCCCTCCGCTTCCCGCATGATCCGGCGCTCCAGACGCTCCAGGCGGGGGTGCGCGAGGTAGAACGGAATTGCGAGGCCGGGAACGCCGTCGGGAGAAAACCATTCTTCCGACAGCCACACGTGCGGCCGGAAGCGGATGCCTCGGCCTTCGAGCTCCGCATAGAGCCGGCGCACGCGGCGCTCCAGCCGCGAGCCCGAAAGGCGCAGGCCGAGATCGCAGAAGCGCAGAGACAGCAGGTTCTCGTCGGAGAGACGAGTCCACGCAAGACTCTTCTGCCGGCTTGCTTTCGGGCCCATGGGGCCCGAAGCCTATCCCATCTTGAGCAGAGCGTGCTGCAGAAGCTGATCGGCGTAGGCCTCGATCAGAGGGCGCTGCAGGAGACAGTCGCGCCACGGCGCCGGGATGCCCGCCACGCCATAGTGCGCGCCGGCGAGCTGGCCGCACGCCGCGGCTGCCACGTCGGAATTGCCGCCGTGATTGGCGGCGTGAAGCACCGCGTCGCGGAAATTATCGGTCGCGGCAAAAGCCTCGAGCGCGACGCTGAGCGCATCGGCCACGGTGACGTTGCCGCGCGCCCTCTCCCGCTTGCGCGGGCGGGCCTCGAGGCCGCCCCCGGCCGCCCGAGGCTCGGCTGCGGCGGAGGCCGCGGCGAGGATGCGTGCCTTCGGGTGCCCGGACAAGGCCCGGAAGAGCGCGCGCCCCAGATCGCCGCACGCGGCCAGTACGGCGGGGGCCTGGCAGGTGGTTCGGGCCGCCTCGCTCGCGAGCTGCACGGCCTCGTCCTCCGCGGCGAAGAAGAACATGACCACCGGAGCGACCCGGGACAGCGGCTCCGGGTCGAGCTGATTGGGAGCATGTGACCCCGAGAAGGCCTGCCGCCGCCACTCCGCGACGGCGAGGGCACGGGCGGTGCTGGCGGTGATGCCGAGGCATTGACCGGTGGCGGACAGATAGCCTTCGCGCTGCCAGAGCCGATAGCGGTCCATCTGGTCGCGGGCGTCGAAGCCCTCGGCTGCGAGCAGGCTGTCCGCGAGGCAGAGCGCCATCGCGGTGTCGTCGCTCCAGCCGCCGCGGGGCAGCTCGAACGGACCGCCGCCGATCAGGTCTCCGACCGGAGTGAAGGTACCGGGGCGGCGGTACTGCGTCGCCGCGGCAACGGCATCGCCGACGGCGAGGCCCAGCAACGCGCCGAGGAAGCGCTCGCGGAGGCTACGTGCCGCGGCGAGCGTGGTCGGCTCCAACAGGGGGTCCACCGCGGCAGCGGCCGCAGGTTCCGCGCGCGCGGATTCCAGACGCGCGACTTCCGGGAGCACAGATTCCGGTGGAGCGGAGCTCGGACGCGCGGATTGCGGCTGCGCGAATCCGGGCTGCGCGGAATCCGCCGGGACGGCTCCCGGCTGGGCGGGTCCCGGCTGGGCGGGTCGCACCTGCGGGGATCCAGGCCGCGGCGGGGGCGCCCCGAGCGGCGGCGCGGCCGGCGCGGCGAGCGAGAAACTCAGCTTGCGCGCGGGCCAGCGCCGGACGTAATCGGTCTGCGCTTCGGTCTCCGGAACGCTGGGCCAGAACTTCGAGCGCTCGCTCTGCTGCCAGAGGCGCCCCAGCTCATCGAGCGCCTGAGCGCCGGTCAGGCCGCGGTCGACCAGCAGGCACCCGATCACCATGCCGGTGCGGCCGATGCCCGCGCGGCAGTGCACATAGGCGCGCCTGCCGGCGTGCAGCGCATCGTGCAGGCAGTCGAGGATCTCGATCATGTGCTCGCGTTTCTCGGGCAGGCCGTGATCGCGGATGGGCTTGCGCAGGTATTCGATGTGGACGGGAAGCGCCTGATCGTAGGGATCGATTTCCGCGGGGTGCGTGAGATCGAGAAAGCATTCGATGCCGCAGCCGAGCAGAGCGGTCAGGCGCTGGCGGGTGGATTCCGGCGTCATGCCGGAGGGATGCTCACCCGCCAGCAGCAGACCCGGGAGAGCCCAGTAGGTGTTGGAAAGCGGAGCGGCGGGCGCGTTTCGCATCGGCGCTCACGCCTGCTCGAGCATGCGGTCCTCGTCGGCCATTGACATCGGCTCCACCCTTGCCGGGAAGGGCGACGGCGTGCGCTTGTCGTCCAGGGCGGCGAAGTCGAAGCGGCGCGGGTCCGCCAAGTGCTCGAGCTCGACGTGACGCAGCGCGGAGAAAATGCTTTCGGTACGGCCCGGGTGGGCGCGCTCCCACGCGGTGAGCATTTTTTTGATGGCGACGCGCTGCATGTTGTCCTGCGAGCCGCATAGCGTACAGGGTATGAGGGGAAAGCGGCGGCCGCGCGCATAGCGCGCGATGTCCCGCTCCGCAACGTAGGCGAGCGGACGGATGACGATGTGGCGGCCGTCTTCGGAGAGAAGCTTCGGCGCCATGGCCTTCAGCCGGCCGCCGAAGAAGAGATTCAGAAAGAGCGTCTCGACGATGTCGTCACGGTGATGGCCGAGGGCAATCTTGGTGACGCCGTTCTCGGCGGCGAACCGGTAGAGCGCTCCGCGGCGCAGACGCGAGCAGAGACCGCAGAGGGTACGACCCTCGGGGATGACGCGTTTGACGACGCTATAGGTGTCCTGCTCGATGATGTGAAAGGGCACGCCGAGCGCGGCCAGGTATTCCGGCAAGACATGCTCGGGAAACCCGGGCTGCTTCTGGTCGAGATTGACGGCGATGAGATCGAACCGGACGGGGGCGCTCCGCTGCAGCGACAGCAGGATGTCCAGCAGGGTGTAGGAGTCCTTGCCGCCCGAGAGACACACCATGACCCGGTCGCCCGGGGCGATCATCCGAAAGTCTTCGATCGCCTTGCCGACCGAGCCGCGCAGGCGCGCCTGCAGCCGCGCCAGCGTGCGCGACGGGCGAGCCGGTGCTTTCAGCGAGGACAGGGAAGGCACTTGCGACTCGCCCTTCCCCAGCATCTAGGCGGCGGCCTCGCTGGGCGTGACTTCCAGGTACTTCGCCTCGATGTAGCGCACGAAGGTGGCAGCGGAAAGCGGCTTGCCGGTCGCGCCGCGCAGCAGCTCCTGCACCGGCACCTTGGCGCCGAGCCCGTGGACGTGAGTGCGCAGCCAGCCGAGCAGGCCGGAGAACTCGCCGCGCGCGAGCTGCTCGTCGAGCGCGGGTACGTCGGCGCGGAGGCTTTCGTAGAGCTGCCCGGCAATGACGGCGCCCAGCGCATACGAAGGGAAGTAACCGAAGGAGCCGACGGCCCAGTGCACGTCCTGGAGGCAACCTTCGCTGTCGTTCCCTGGACGGATGCCCAGACGCTCTTCCATTCCGGTATTCCAAGCGTCCGGCAGATCACGCACCGCAAGCGTGCCATTCAGCAACTGCTTCTCGAGCTCATACCGCAACATGATGTGCAGAGGATACGTGAGCTCGTCGGCATCCACACGAATGAGACCACGCTGCACACGCGTCAAATGCGCGTAGATGTTCTCGACGTCCCATTCCGGGCCGGTGACGCCGAAGTGCTTCACGATGAGCGGCTGCACGTACCGCACGAAGGGGCGGCTGCGGCAGACGATCATCTCCATGAGCAGGGACTGGCTCTCCTCGAGCGCCATGCCGCGATCCCGCCCGACGGGCTGGTCGCGCCAGTCCTGCGGCAGGCCGAGGTCATACATCGCATGGCCGGTCTCGTGCAGCGCACCTAGCAGCCCCGAGAAGAGGTCGTTGGGATCGAGCCGGGTGGTGACCCGGATGTCCCCGGGGACCCCCTCGGTGAAGGGGTGCTCGCTCTCGTCGAGACGCCCGCGGTCGAAGGAGAAACCGACCTGCTTCATCACCTCCACGATGAGCGCTCGCTGCTTGCCGGCAGGGAATTTGCCGCTGAGCGGCAGGGGCGGCCGGCTCTCCTGGACGGCGATCGCCTCGCGGATGAGCGAGGGCAGCCGCCGTGAAAGCCCCTTGAACATGGCGTCGATGTCCGCCGTGGTGAGCCCGGGGCTGAACTCGTCCACCAGCGCGTCGTAAGGCGCCAGGTTCAGGGCCTGACCGAGCAGCGCCGCCTTGTCGCGCACCAGGTGCACGACCTCTTCGAGGTGCGGCGCGAAGAGCTCGAACTTGCCCTGCTGGCGTGCCTCGAGCCAGCGGACCTCGGCCCGCGAAGTGGCGCGCGTGAGGCGGGAAATCAGCGACACGGGAGTCGCGATGGCGTGGTCGCGCTGGCGGCGCATCTCGCGCAGGTTCGCGACCTGCCAGTCCTGCAGACCCTGGGTATTGGCCTGCGCGCGGTCGAGCAGGCGGGTGATGCGCGGCGCCGTGAGCAGCGCGTGGTGCTCGGTCTCGAGTGCGGCAAGCTGCTCGCCGCGGACATCGGCGCTGCCGCGCGGCATCATGACGGCGGCGTCCCAGCGAAGGAGCGACAGGGCACCGCGGAAAGCGTGGAGCCGTTTGAACTCCTGCTCTAGCTGTTTGTATGGCGAGGCTGACATGATCTCTTCTCGTTCGACCGCTCCGTGCCAGGCCAAAAGCGGCCCTGAAGATGCCCCGGGAAATGGCGCAACGACGCGCGGATCGGGGTGGCTGGAAGCGGGAGAATGGGCATAGTCTACCAGCGAGCGGCGCCCGAACCGGCCGGCGGAACAATTAACCCATTTATTATCAAGTACTTAGATTACCGCTCAGCCGATTGACACTCCGGACGGGGGGTCACCGCATGAAACTCACAGGCACAGGGAGGTGCCCCGCCGCCGCAGGTGGCGGAGCCGCAGGCAAAAGCCATGCTTTTTGCCTGTGGCGCGCGGGGCGGGGCAGGATGCCCCGATCCAGCGCTTATCCTAGGAAGTGTCGCCACTCCGGCCACCGGGCCACGGCGATGCCGATACCGATCGAGAGGATGAGCAGCAGAGCGAGCGTGAGACCTATGAGAAACCGTTGCATCGCAAAAGGGGGCAGGCTTGCGGACTCAGCCGCCATGATAATTGCCCAAGGACGCATTTCCACTCCGAACCATGAAGCGGCGCCGCCGTGTCACAGGCACAAGGATGTGCCCCGCCGCCGCAGGTGGCGGAGCCGCGGGCAAAAACCACGCTTTTTGACCGCGGCGCGTTGGGCCGGGCAGGGTGCGACGCATGCGTCGCACGGGTGGCCACGGAGGGCCACCCCGGGCTTGCGCGGAGCATGGATTGCGCAGCGCAATGCCCGGATCCAGCGCTTCATATCGAGAGCCGCATGAGTTTGAGCGTTTGCATGCTCGCCGCCGAGGTGGCGCCGCTGTCCAAAACGGGTGGGCTTGCCGACGTAGCCGGCGCGCTCGCGAAGTACCTGACTGCCTCCGGCCACGACGTCCGGCTCTTTACGCCGCTCTATGCGTCCATAGACCGTACCAAGTTTCCGATTCAGCCCGTGGAGGGGCTGCAGCACATACCCCTGCAGATCGGGCCGCACCACTACGTGTATTCGGTCGCCACCACCCGGCTTCCGGGGTCCGACGCCCTCGTGTATCTGATCGATTGCCCGGTGCTCTATGGCCGCCCGATGATCTATACGACCGACCCGGATGAGCATCTGCGGTTCCTCGCTTTCACCCGTGCGGCGCTGGCCGCGTGTCAGCGCTCGCAGTGGTCGCCGCAGATCCTGCACTGCAACGACTGGCACACGGCCTTCGGACCGCTCTTCCTCAAAGCGCCGCTCGCGGCGGAGCCGCTGTTCGCGCGCACGCGCACCGTCCTGACCATCCACAACATCGGCTATCAGGGAATCTTCAGCTCGGCGGCCATCGCGGACCTGGATCTGGGTTCCAAGAGCTACCTCCTGCACCAGGACGACCTGCACGCGGGAAGAATCAATCCGCTGCGTCACGGCATCCTGTACGCGGACGCGATCACCACCGTCAGCCCCACGCACGCTCGCGAGATATGCACGGACGAGTACGGCATGGGACTGCAGGACTCGTTGCGCATGCGAGTCGATGCGCTGACTGGAATCCTCAACGGCGTGGACTACCAGGTGTGGGATCCGCGCAATGACCGCTACCTGCCGGCGCACTACGACCCGCAGACCCTGCCGGTCAAGGCGTCATTGAAGAGCGATTTCATCAGGCGGCTGGGCCTGACGATTCCGGCGGCGACGCCGCTCGCGGGGATCGTGAGCCGCCTGGCCGCGCAGAAGGGCATCGAGCTGATGTTCGAGTCGCTGCCGCAGGTGTTGGAATGGCGGGAGCTGGGTTTCGTCGCGCTGGGAAGCGGCGAGCCGCAGTACGAGCGCTTCTTCGCCGAGCTCGCGCGGCGCTTCCCGGGACGGGTGGTATTCAAACAGGGTTACGACGATGAGCTGTCGCACTGGATCGAGGCCGCCTGCGACATGTTCCTGATGCCCTCGCATTACGAGCCCTGCGGGCTCAATCAGATGTACAGCCTGCGTTACGGCACGGTGCCGATCGTGCGGCACACGGGCGGACTGGCGGACTCGGTGCAAAATTACGATTCCGTTACGGGCGAAGGCACCGGGGTCGTTTTCAACGACTTCGATTCCGAAGCGCTCGAGTGGGCGCTCAACGTCGCGCTCGACCTGCACGCGCAACCGGAGCAGTGGCAACGCATGGTGCGCAACGGGATGGCGAAGGACTTCTCGTGGGAGCGGCAGGGAGAGCAGTACGTCACAATCTATCGAAGACTGACCGGATGACCAGCGCGTAATCGCCGCCCCGCGGCGACTGTCTGCCTCGTGAGACATTGCGCTCGCGCTCGCGACGGCGTTTACTGTCGCCCAAGCCAAGGGCAAACCTGCCGCAAGGTAGGGACGCAAAGCTTCCGGTCTGCATCGTCAGACAGCGGGGCTGCCGGACCGCAGCCGCCATCGAGCGGAATGGTACCGTCGCGCGATCTGCGCGGCTCGACTCGCACTCGAGCTGCAACCAGCGTGTTTGTCGCCCTGGCGAAATCAATCCGGATTTTGCACGGGGTGGTCTATGTTTCCTGCAAAGAAAGCTGCAGCACGCCTGCAGCATGCCGCGCTCTGCGCGTTGGCTTCTGTTTCGCTGCTTTCCTCGCCGTTCGCGAGCGCCACCACGGCGCCGACGATCAAAGGCACGCCGGCCACCAGCGTCATGGTGCGCCACAGCTACTCGTTTCAGCCGTCCGCGACCGATTCCGACGGCAGCAAACCGACGTTCTCGATCACCAACAAGCCGTGGTGGGCGACCTTCAGCGGCACCACGGGGCAGTTGAGCGGCACGCCGGCGAACGGCGCCACTTTCAGCAACATCGTCATTTGTGCCAGCCACGGCTCCGCCCGCAGCTGCCTGCCGGCGTTCGCCCTGAAGGTTACGACGCCAACCACACCTCCGGTCATCACCGGATCGCCTGCCGCCACGGCGACGGTCGGCGTCGCGTACTCGTTCCAGCCCGCGGCACATGACCCGAACGGCCTGTCGGTCACCTTCGGAATCTTCGACAAGCCGTCCTGGCTCACCTTCAACTCCGCCACCGGCAAGCTGTCGGGCACGCCGACCGCGGCGCAGGTCGGCACCTATTCGCACATCGGGATCAGCGCATCCAACGGCTACCACACTGCGCAACTGCCGTCCTTCTCGATCACCGTGCCCTCCCAGGGGGCGGCGCTGCCGCCGAGCGCCGTGACCATCGCGTGGACGCCGCCGACCGAGAACACCAACGGCAGCACGCTGACCAACCTCGCGGGCTACCACATCTATTACGGCACGACCCAGTCCAACCTCAGCAAGGTCGTGAGCATCACGAACCCGGGCGTGGCCAGCTACGTTCTGAGCGACCTGACGTCGGGCACGTGGTATTTCGCGCTCACGTCGATCAACTCACAGGGCGTGGAGAGCGCGCGCTCGCCGGTGGTCAGCACCAGCGTCGAGTAGCGGATGCGGGGCTCGGGGCCGGAGGCGGCCTTGCCGCCGGCCCTGAGCCTCAGGCTACGAGCCGCTCGTCGAAGAGGAACGAGCGCTGCGAGACCAGGCGGATCTTGGCCGCCTCGGGGTGCAGGGCATTGACCATGTAGTTGGTTTCCTCCGGGAGGACCGCCGAGGACACGCGTAAGGCGCATGCGCGTGCGGCGCCGAGGAAAAGCTCGCCGCGCGCACGGCACGCCGCGAGATCGGTCAGGTCCGGGTCCGTCACTGATTCGACGCTGGGCTCCCCGGCAAAGCGTCCTAACAGGAGATCTGCCGGAAGAGCGGCAGGATCGACGTGGGCAAGCTTCTCCAGCACGACTATCGCGGGAGTCGCGCCAAAGTAGACCACGCGGCGGCCGAGGGCATGCCAGCGGCCGGCGGCGTACAGGCCGCCCGCCCCGTCCAACCCTGGGCCATGGGCAGCCCGATAAAGCCGCCAGAGGTCCATCAGAAAGGAAAGCCGAATTCGATCTGATGCAGTTCCTGCTGTACCCGCTGGGTGCCCATGTCCGTGTCGAGCATGTGCAGCGGCACCTCTCCGCCGAGCGCCCGGCTCTTCGAGGTCAGCCAGCGGGCGCCCTTGGGCTGCTCGCCCAGAACGTCGGTGGCCAGATCCAGAATCCGCCGCACGCGCGCCAGCCGGTCCGACGCCGCCGGCCCCAGACGCTGATTCTCGCCTGCCTTGCGCTGCAGCGTTCGCAGCGAAACGCCGAGCACTCGGGCCAGCTGCTGCCGGTCCACCTGCAACTGATGCGCAAGATGATCCAGAGCCCGAAGGGGCAGGCCCTTACGAACGCTCTCCGGGCTGAAAGCGGCACCATACGGAGCGGTTACCGACTCCCGTACGCTCGAGGCCCGGCGCGGCCCGTCACTGTGCGATCTGTCACTCATGACAACTGTCGCGCATTATGCGCCATATGACCGAGAACGGGCAAGCCCGCTCCCGGCCGCCGCCGCTGCGACGCCGAACTGGGATCTCAGCCAGTCGACGAAATGAGAGCCGGCGGACTCCTGCGTCCAGAGCAGCCAGTAGCTGCTGGCGCACTCGACGGTCCAGGGGAAAGGGGCGACCAGGGTTCCCTGGGTGATGAGCTCGGCGTAAAGAACGGGAGACAGCAGCGCGGCACCGACGCCATTCACCGCCGCCTGCGCCTCGAGCTCGTAGTTGGGCAAACGAGTCGCGAAATAGCGCGGATTCGCGCGCGGCAGGCCGGCGGCTTTGAACCAGTCCGGCCATTGCGGAGCCGGCAGCAGCGGCACGCTCAGGAGCTTCCTGACTGTCAGCCGGCCCCGCCGCGGCAGCAGCTTCGGGCTGATCATCGGGGTGACGGTCTCCGTCAGCAGCTTCACGTTTTCGATGTCCGGCCAGGGGCCGATGCCGCTTCGAATCGCGACGTCGAAGGAGCCCGGCGGCAGAATGTCCTGTACGGTGTCGAGCGCGATGATGTTGGCGCCGGCAAGGGCGTGGTAACCGGCCATCCGCGGCAACAGCCAACGGGCGGCGAAGGTAGGCGCGCAGGTCAGGCGCAGCGGCGATTTGCTGCGGCGGCAATCCTCCACCGCGGCGCGCATCAGCGACAGCGCATGCTCCACCCTCTGGCCGAGCGCTTTGGCCAGGGCAGTGGTCACCAATCGTGGTCCGCGCCGCCGGAAAAGCTCCACTCCCATCTGCGCCTCGAGCGTCCGGATACGCTGGCTGACTGCGGTCGGAGTGATGCCGAGCTCCGCGGCCGCGCGCGAGAAATTGCCGTGGCGGACACAGGCGGCGAGAACCCGCAGAGAATCGAGCGGCGGCAGTCGCTTGCCCATGTTTCATTTGAAGCTGGTCTTCAAATGAAAGTCAATTTTTATCGTTGTCCGCGCCGGCGCCCGGCTGGATACACTGCAACCAGACAAACACCTGTCCGGAAGATACAACAGCGATGCGCAATCGGGTCCCGGCGAGATCACTGGCGGCCGCATTGGCCGGTTTGGCGGCCCTGTCCGTGATCGGCGCCCGTGCGGCCCCGGGGGATGGGGCACCGGCTGGCACGGCACAGGCCGGCACGACGCACGCTGGCACGGCACAGGCTGGCACGGCGCGAGGCGAAGCGGGAGAGGCTGGCTGCCATGCCTTCGACTTCGTGCATGGCAAATGGAAGATGCCCAATGATCGCCTGGTCAGGCGCCTGGCGGGCTCCCATCAGTGGGAACACTTCTATACGTACGATGTCGGGTCGCCGCTGCCGGGGTGCGTCGGCGACATGGACATCATGAAGACCGACCACTGGCCCCATTTCGTCGGCGTGACGATACGGACGTACGATCCGAAGACCGGGCTGTGGCGGATCTACTGGACCGACAACCGGTTCTCGCAGGGCAAGCTCCTGCCGCCGGTCGTGGGCCGCTTCAAAGGCAACGTCGGCGTCTTCTACGGTAAGGACGTCTACAACGGCATTCCGGTCGTGGTGCGCTTCATCTGGACGGTGAATCCGAAAGGCTCGAAGGTCGTTGCGACGTGGAAGCAGGCGTTCTCCGCCGACGGCGGCAAGACGTGGGAGGAGAACTGGAGAAACTCACTGATCCCCGACACGCGCTAGAAAAGCGCGGCGCCCGCGGGACTGGCCACGAGGACGGCCGCCAGCGCGGCCAGCGGGCCATCAGGCTTCGCGGATCTCCTGCGCCACTCTTTGCGCGGAGCGGATGCACGACTCCATGCCGCGGCTCAAGAGGTCGGCATACGTTCCCGCGAAATGGATCCTGCCCTCCGGGCGCAGGATCTCCGGCCAGAACCTGTGCATCTCTCCAATGGGGAACGGCTCCATCTCGCAGTTGGGCGCGAGGGTGTCCCGGGTCCAGTCCCGGGTCAGCGCCTGCACGATGGTATCGCGCTTTCCCGGATAGACCTGGCGGAAGGCGGCCAGCACCTGCTGCGGCGAAAGGCCGCCGGGCCCGTAGGCCTTCAGCAGCACGCGCGTCGTCGGCACTTCGGTCGGCACCTGCCAGATCGAGGAGATCTCGGGGTGGTCGAACTCCATGTTGATGCTCTTCAGGCCGTCCGCGAGCCAGAATCTGGAGCCGGCCTCGAAGACGTAGAACGGATGCGACTCGTAGGTGAGGTTATCCACCACGTACTGCTTGGCCGGCGAGAGCGCCGGCGTGACGGGAATGTTCCGGAAGACCGTCAGACTGATGCAGTTGACGAAGAAATCCGCATCCACTGTCCTGTCACCGTCACGGCCGTATTCACGGTAGGTCACGCTGACGCCCGCATCGCTTTGGCGGATCGCCGTGATGGGATGCGCCAGCCTGACCCTCGCGCCCAGCCGTCTGGCGAAGGCGATGGGGAGCTGTTCGTTGCCGCCTTTGAGGCGGAACATCTCTCCCTGGGAAGGAGGAATGTGCCGGGACTTTTCCGCGGCCAGCCGCCAGATCCGGTAGAGCGCGCTCGTGGTCTGCTCGCCGAGCTGCGCGAGGGCCGCCTGCGAGGCGCCCTCCTTCGTGTAGATCTCGGTGACGGGTATCCGGTCGAGATCGTCGAGACCCACGCCGAAAGGGCGGTACGGATCCTTGATCCCATCCACGTAGGATCGCAGATAGAGGCCCTCGAGCTCGTACCACGGATGTCTGGACAGGAATCCGACCTCGCGGCTGTTGAAGCCGAGGCCTGCCAGCGTCCTGGGATCGGCCAGCATCCTGTTGGTGTAACGCCTGCCGCCCACCAGGCGCAGATCGTCGCCGTTGTAGGGCAGCCAGGCGCCTTCGGCGTTGGGATAGGGAATCAGCTCGAGGTGGAATTCCGCGGCGTATTCCAACAGCCGCTCATAGCCGGGCCGGGTGATGTGGTCGGCGCCGAAATCGGCGTACAGCCCGTCCGACAGGCCGTCTCTGCCGGTAAACACGTGGCCGCCGTACCGGCCCGACGCCTCGAGAATGGTGACGTCGAAGCCGGCCTTCATGAGCTCGTAACCGCAGCACAGGCCGGTGATGCCGGCGCCGCCGATCACCACCCTTCCGGGTTTCGAACGACCGGCAGGCCTCCGCGTCCCGGCACCCGCCGTCAGTACGCGCGCATCGACCGCGGACGCGCCCGCGCCGGCCGCCAGCGTCTTCAGGAATGTTCTTCGGATCATCCGCCCGTCCGGGTCACCTGATCGCGGGTGTCAGCGCGCCGAGGCTTTCGGCGCTGAGCGGCGTGCCGTTGAGCCTCGCCGCCTGGATGACCGCTCCGACATCAGGTGGCAACAAGGCCTCGGCAAAGCGATAGCGGGCGTCCCGCCGCTGCAACTCCGCTTCGAGCAACCCGCGCAGATCGTTGTCCGGCTGGAACATGCCGCCGGAGGAGGACACCGGGATGGGGGCGTCGGCGGGGATCTGAAGCTGTGCGCGAACGGCATCGACGATGTCGGCGAGCTCCCTTGCGGCGCCGTTCATGAGCTCCAGCGCCGCCTGATCCCCCTCGGCCGCGGCCGCAGTCACCAGCCTGGAGAGTTGCGCCAACTGGCTGCGCTGTGCGATCGCCTTGCCGTAGATCGCCGCACACAGGTCGAGGTCGCTCTCCAGCGAGAAGTGCCGCCGCAGGTGCTCATACAGGGGGCCGCGCGGTGAGCGGCCATCGCTCATGCGCGAGAAGAGCCGCAGGCCCTCGCGCGCCAGCCAGTAAGAGGAGCCTTCGTCGCTGAAGAGCTCGCCCCAGCCCCCGGCACGGGCGCTGCGGCCCGCGAACTCCCCATAAGCGATCGAGCCGGTGCCGGCCACGATGTTGATGCCGTCGGCACCCGCGAGGGCGCCGGCCCAGCCGCACACCATGTCGTTGCCGCAGCGGTACCGCCGGTGAGGCAGTGCCTGCGCGGGGGCGTCGTCGAGAGCCGGCAGCAGCTTGCTGTCTTCGCCGTAAGCCGGAAGCCCGAGGAATGCATGGCTGAGGTCTTCCTCCCGCACGTGACCCTGGCTGAGCGTGTGCCCGATTCCCCGTGTCAGCATCTCGCGCAGGCCTTCCAACCCGATCTCCAGGTAGTAGGCCGGACCCTCGAGGTGCGACGCCAACACGTTGCCCGCCCCGTCGACGAGCAGAAAGCGTGTCTTGGTGCCCCCGCCGTCGACGCCGAGAAAAATGTTCACGCCGAGCCCGGAAAGGGATGGATCGATACGCCCTGAACCACTCGATTCACGGTCCCGGCGGCGTTCGGCGCATCCGGCGACAGTCCGAGCGAGATGGAGCGCAGCAGCGCGAGTGTCTGCGCGAAGGCGGCGTAAGGCAAACAGAGCTCCAGATCCGTCAGCGGCTGCGGCCTCGGTGCGCCGCTACCGAGCACGAAGGTGTCGGGATTCACGGGCTCGTCGGCCCGCGCGGTGAGCGCCACCACCCTCCCCGCCACGGCGTCGCTGCGCAGCTCCCGCAGCAGGTCGACGTCGTACTGATGCGTGTAAGCATCGTTACTGAGAAACGCCACCACCAGCGTGCTGCCGTTGACGATGGTCTTCGGGCCGTGCCGGAAGCCGAGCGGTGACTCGCCGATGCTCACCACGCGGCCATCGGTCAGCTCCAGCATTTTCAGGGCGGACTCGAGCGCCAGTCCCTTGAGCTCGTTGCTGCCCACGAACACGACCCGGTCGAACTGCGCCCGCACCAGGCTGGCCGCGAGCGGCACGTGGGTCGTCAGGATCTCGCTGCCCAGCGCGGCGACCGCTTCGATCCGTCCGGGCTCCGTCCGGATGGCCCCGAGTGCGAGCGCCGCCGCCAGCAGCATGCCGGTAAAGCTCGAGGTCATGGCGAAGCTCTGGTCGTTGCAGGCTTCCGGCAGCACGATGGAGTAGGCGTGTCGCAAGCCGCCGGCGCGGCGGCTGAGATCGCCTGCAGCGTTGCACGTCACGATCAGATGATGACAGCTCTCGATCCGCCGCTCCGCGAGCTCGAGGGCGGCCACGCTCTCCGGACTGTTGCCCGAGCGCGCGAAATGGACCATCAGCGTCGGCGCCTTCGGTGACAGCGTGCTCTGCGGGCTCACCACGATATCCGTCGTCGGGATCGCTTCGGCCTGACGGCCGCCCTTCAACAGCGCGGGCGCCAGGCACTTGCCGATGTAGGCCGAAGTGCCGGCGCCGGTCAGCACGATCCGCAGCGCCCCATTGCCGAGCAGCGGCGCCAGGAACGTCCGCAGGCCGCCGTCCGTGGCGATCTGGCGCGCGATCTGCGGCCACAGCCCCGGCTGCTGGGCGATCTCGCTCGCCGTCCACTGCGCGCCGGCGGTGCGGATCTGCGCGCCGCTCAGCCCCAGGATTTCCATGGAATCGTTCACCGTGTCATCCGTTGTCAGTAGCGCCAGGCGAGTCCCACGACATAGGTACGGCCGTAGGCACTGTAGCCATAACCCACGCCGCTCTCGCTGCCGCCGGTGTTCTGGCCGGGCGCCCACGGCAGCAGCGGGTTGCCATTGAGGTACGAGCGCGCGATCGAGTTGCTGAGATTCTTGCCTTCCCAGTAGATCTCCAGCCCGTAGGGCAGGTGATAGTGCACGCTCGCCGTGACCCAGTCGAATTTCTCGGTGATCGCCGGCCACCCCGGAACCTCCGTGCACTCCGAGCAGGCGGCGGTGAAGCTCGACTGGTGATCCCAGTTGACGTCGGCGCTCAGCCGTCCCTTGTCGTAGAAGAATCCGATCGTGTACGTGGTCGGCGGCGCGGCGTTGATCGCGCCCACGAAGTTGCCGTACTGGTCGTAGCTGCGGGTGCGCGTGGCGGTGAACTGCATGCGGGTGCCGAAGCCGTCGAGCAGGATCTCCTGCCAGGTCAGCTCCACCCCCGAATAGGTGCTCTCCGCGCCGTTCGCAGGCGCCGTGACGGTCCACAGGAAGGGCGTGCCCTTGACCGTGCCTGGCGGTCCGCCGATGTACTCCATCGTCCCCAGGTCGACGTTGGTGGAAACGGCATCGTAGATGTCGTCCATGACCTTTTTGGCAAACACGTCGGCCGTGAGCGCGGAATGCGGCGAGTAGTACCACTCGAGCGAGATGTCCGCCTGGTTCGCGCGGATCGGCTTCAGGCCCGCCGTGCCGCTGTAATCGAGCTCCGGGGTGCCGTTCTCGGCATTGTTGGTCGAGGTCGGCGCCAACTCGCTCAGGTCGGGCCGCGCCATGGTCTGGGCCACCGCCAGCCGGGCCTGGAGCTGATCGCGGACCACCCAATAGGCGAGGTTCAGCGACGGCAGCGCCAACGTGTAGCTGCCCTTGCCGCCGAGCGCCTGCGTGGTCCCGTATTGCACGTTCCAGGTCTGGGTACTGCTCGCCGTATTCGATGGGGTCCACAGCGACACCGGCACGGCCGGCGCGGTGTTGGCAGTCGTCGTGGTGTGCACCAGACGGACACCCAGGTTGCCCGACCAGCGCGAGCCGCCGAAGTCACCCTCGAGATAACCCGAGATGGTCTTTTCCGTGACCGCGTAGGAGTTGGAGGCGTTGACCTGGGGCAGGAGCTGCGAGAAATCGAACGGCGTGTAGGGCCCCGTGCACGGCTGGGTGGTGCAGTAGAAAGGATTGGGCTTGCCGTTGAGGCTCTTGAGGAAGGCGAGCAGCTGCCCGACGTTCAGCTCCGGCAGCACCATCGGATACGAGCCGCCCGCGCCCTCCATGAAGTTGGGCAGGCTCATGAGCTGGACGACGTCGAACCCCTGCGAGCCGAACGAATAGGGGCTGCACTGCACCGGGCACCCGTAGGTCTGGTACAGCGTGCCGTATTCGCCCGAGCCGTTGGTCCAGTCGTTGTCCGAGTCGACCTGTTCCTTGTCGCGGTTGGTGCCCTGCAGGCCGAAGAGGAGCTGCTCGAACGGGCCCATGTCGGCCCGCCACGCGCCGCTGAGCGTCAGCCCGGTGATCTTGTCGTGCACCGAGAAGCCGTTGAGGCCCACATAGTGGGTCGACCAGTAGTTGTTGTTGTTGAGGAAGCGGGAGTTCATCAACGCCGTATAGGAGCAGTACCCGGCGTTGGTCGTGCTCGCGGTTCCGGCGGGGCAGGCCGTGAGGCCGAGCTGGCTCGGCGGCACGACCACGTTGATGTCCGGCAGGCTGTTGGGCTCATCGGAGAAGTTGAGGATGTCCTCGGCGGTGGGCTGGTCATTCACCAGGCCCGCGGTCACGAAGCTATCCTGGCCGCCCTCCGGGCGGCTCGCGGTGGAGCGGTAGAGGTCGGCGCCGAAGGTGAGGCTGTCGGTCGGCTTCCACTGCCCGTTGAGGCCGTAAAGGAAAGTGTCCACCTTGCGGTTGATGGTGTTGTTGACCATCTCCGGCTGGAAGTCGTTCACCGTCATCGCGGTGATGACGCCGTTCTGTATCGTCGGGTTGGGCCCGAAGGGCGTGCCGTCGGGATTGGCGGCGAAGTAGTACGACTCGTTGTAGCCGATCTGCGGGTCATTCAGATGGGTCCAGAGGGCGTCGGCCTTGAGGCGGAAGGTATCGCTCGGGCGCCATTCCAGGTTGCCGATCAGGCCGGTACGCTTCTTGTCGTCGAAGATCGAGCCGAAGGTGATGCAGCAGGGTGTGGCGACGAGCGGCGTGGACCCGGGCGGCGGCGTGACGCCATCGGGAGGATACGGATAACTGATGGGGCCGTAGATGTTCTGATTGTAGGCGTTCAGCGAGTCGGTGCGCGACTTGAGATCGGTATCCACCGCGCCGAGCACGAATCCGAGCGTGCGGTCGGCGTTGGTGTCGCTGATGAACGCCGAGAACTTCTTGCTGGCGAGGTGCGACATGTCGTTCCAGTCGCCTTCGCCGTTGGCATTGGCGTGGAAGCCCGGGTGATCGAAGGCGCTGGCGGTGTGCAGATTCACCGTGCCGCCGATGCTGCCCTCGACCGCGGAGGCCTCCGGCGACTTGAGCACATCGGCGCCGGTGATGAGCTCCGCCGGCAGCACGTCGAAAGCGATGTCGCGGCCGGAATCGTCGCTCGCGAGGATCCGGTTGTCCATCGTCACGATGTTGTATTCGGAGCTGAGGCCCTGCACGGTGATCTTCTGGCCTTCGCCGCCGGTCGTGCGCGAGACCGTGATGCCCGGCAGATGCTCGAGCGAGTCGGCGACGTCGGCGTCGGGGAAGCGACCGAGCTGCGTCGAGTCGATCGAGTCGAGCATGACCGGCGCGAACTCCTTGGTGTTGAGCGCCTGTTCCAGGTCGGCCGAGATGCCGGTGACCACGATCTCGTTCAGCTGCTCGGACGTCTGGCTGTCATTGGCGGTTTTGCCCGCCTGGCCCGTCCCGGTCGTGTCGGTGGTGTTGCTCTGGGTGCCCTGATTGCTCTGGCCAGGGGCATCGTCCGCGTGCACGGCCGCGGGAGCGGTCAGGGCGAGAAGCAGGCCGCAGGCGGCGATTGCGGCCGCCAGACCGGGGGACGTCTTCATGGTACGTTACCTTCTTCTGTGGCTCGCGGGTCGCAGGCCCGCGCGTAATGGGAGAGAACCTGCCTGATGTGATGGATGACGAGGTCGGTCATCCGCGCCGGGATCGTCCCGGCGCGCACCGCATCGTGGGCCGCGGGGAGATACTGGGAGAGCAGTGCGAGCGGCACCGGGCCGCTCTCGAAAGCGGCGCGCAGCCGCTCGAGCGCCGCGACCACCGCCGGATCCGGCCAGTAGTAACGGATGCGGTCGCTCAAGCTGTACTCCAGCTGCAGGTCGAGCGCGCGGCCGGTGCCGTGGTAGTACTTGCGCCAATGGCGCGGATCGGCGCGCATGACATCGAGAAGGGTTGCGCGCGCGTGGACGGCCTGCGACTCGCCGTGCCATTCACGCTCGATCCGGTCGAGCGCCCACACCGCCTCGCGCAGCGCGAAGGTGACCGCGGGGCCCACCTTCAGGATGGCGAAGTGGTCGCGCACCAGGGCCCTGAGAGCCCCTTCGGTCTGATAGTCGGTGGAGTGCGCCTCGAACACGAGATTGGGCAGGTCCTCGAGACATTTGCTGAGCTGCCGTGCTTTTTCCGGCCGGTAGTCGATGACTCGGTCGTGATCGAATTCGACGCCGGGCTGCACGACGAGACCGATGACCCGGTCCCAGGCGTCGTGCAGACCATTCGTCACGAAAGCCGAGCGATGAGCGGCGACCGTGGCGAGCGCGGCCTGCGGCGCGGTGACCGCGAGCTCGCTCAAGCTTTCCTGGGCGCCGCCGGGCACGGGCACCTCGGTGCCCACGACGTAGACCGGCGGCTCCCCGCCGGAGCTCCGCCACGCCTCCTCGGCATGGGCACAGAGCGCCGCGGTGCGGCCCGCCACGATGTCATCCGAGAGCACCCGCGGGTCGTCCGCGCACGCCATCGAGCAGTCGAGATGGATCTTCCTGTAGCCCGCACTGACGTACTCGCCCACCATGACGCCCGCGCGCCGCAGCGCCTCTCCGGCCGGCAGAGACTGCCAGGCGTTGGGACCCAGATGATCGCCGCCGAGCAGGACCCGCTCGCGCGGCAGGCCGCTCCGATCCGCAAAACCCAACACCAGGTCGCGGAACTGCGCCGGACGGAGTCCCGTGTAGCCGCCCTCCTGGTTGACCTGGTTGGAAGTGGCCTCGATCAATGCATGGCCGCCGCGGGCGCGGGCGTGCTCGATCGCAGCGCGCAGCGCCAGCGGGTGCGCCGAGCAGACCGAGTAGATGCCGACGGCCTCGCCGGCACGGTGGCGGCGCGCCAGCTCGAGGAGCGCCTTCATGCGGCCTCCTCCGGCTCGATGGCGAGCAGGGCCGCCGCGAAGAAGGCCAACACGATGCCGGCGATCTTGAGCGGCTGCGGCACCAGCCCCAGCAGCGCCAGCGCCAGCAGCGCGGTGATGAGGGGAGCGCCGGCGTTGGTGAGCGGCGACACGACGATCGCCTTGCCGTAGCGGAATGCATAGACCAGCGTCAGCGCGCCCACGGAGTTGAGGATCTGGGTGGCGGCGGCGAGGTAGGGACCACTCAACCCATAGTTGATGGGGTGCGAGAAATCCGTCATCCACAGCGCCACCGGCACCAGCGCGAGTCCCATGACCGTCATATAGAAGAAGATCCCTTCCGCGCTCATGCTGCGGTTGGCGAGTTTGATGAAGAAGGCCTGCACGCCCCAGGCCGCGAGGATGATGAGCGAATAGAGGAACCAGGCGACGCCGTGGCCGCCCCAACCCTGGCCCGGCTGGTAGTCGAAGAGCGGCAGCGCGGCGAGGGCAATCACGATCCCTGCCGCGCCGATGCGTGTCGTACGCTCGTGCAGCCAGGCGAGCGACATCGCGATGGTCACCACGGGTGAGAGTGCGATCAGCGGGAAGATGAGGTAGGTGGGACCGGTGTGAACCGCGTGGAAGAGCAGCATCTGCCCGCCGGCGCCGGTGAGTCCGATGACGGCGCCGAAGAGTATCGACCGGGGGTCGGTGGGCAGCTTCCAACCGCTGTGACCGAGCGCGAAGAGCGCCGGTGGAATCATCGTGATTGCCCACACCACGTAGATGAGTGTGTCGGGAAAGCCGTGGTCGGCGGGCAAGCCCGCGAACGCGCCCCACACACCCCAGAAGAGGGTCGTGACGAGCGCATAGAGGAGTCCCGCGCGGCGGCTTACCGGCAGGACAGGCGTTGCGGCGGATCCCACGCTCGGGCGCTCTACGGCCATCGGTTCACCGTCCCCCTGTATTTGGAAAGAAACCGAAAGTCGTGTAACCGAATCTGCTTTTATTATTTCGAAAACTTGCGTATACGTCAATACCAGCGCTATCTTGGGGACCTACGAAAGCTACATAGATCGTATCGAAAGTAATCGAAAGTCAGCTCGGCGTGATTTGCGGGTGCGCGGCTGCCTTATGTACCTTTACGCACTGAGCGCGATCGAAAGAGCTATGCACGATCCCAATGCCCGCGTCGAAGCGGGCGCCGAGTTGCGCGCAGCGGAGAGCGCGGTCGAGCCGGGACTGCTCGTCGAAGAGCGGCGGCGCCGGATTTGCGACCTGTTGCAGGAGCGCGGGCGCGTCACGGTGGTGGCGCTGGCGAGGCGCTTCGCCACCTCTGCAGTGACGATTCGGGCGGACCTCGCCGTCCTGGAGCGCGCCGGTGCACTCGTCCGCAGCCACGGCGGAGCCCTGCCGCCGCGGGAGGGGCTCGATCAGCCGCTCACGGTCAAGGAGACGCTGCATCACGCCGAGAAGGTCCGCATCGCGCGTGTTGCGGTCTCCCTCATCCGCGACGGCGAGACGATCATTCTCGACTCGGGCACGACCACCGCCGAGATCGCCAAGCAGATCCGCGAGGCGCCGCTGCAGTCGATCAATGTGATCACCAATGCGCTCAATGTCGCCATGCTCCTGGCCGGCGCGCCGATGGTGCGCCTGATCATGCCGGGCGGGATACTGCGGCGCGAATCCAACTCCCTGTCCGGCCACATCGGCGAGGCCGCGCTGGCGGAGCTCAGAGCGGATCGGCTGTTTCTCGGCGCCGACGCCATCGATCCGAAGCTCGGCGTGATGACGCCGCACCTGCCGGAAGCGCAGCTCAATCTCAGGATGATCGAGATCGCGCGCCAGGTGATCGCGGTGGCGGACTCCTCCAAGCTGCTGCGCAGGAACATCTCCGTCATTGCGCACGTGGAGCAGCTCGACACGCTGATCACCGACTCCGCAGCGCCGGTCGCGGTCGTCGACGAGCTTCGCCGCCGCGGTGTGGACGTTCTTCTGGCCTGAGCGCGATGAAGACACCCACGTCGATTGCCGCGGCATTGTCCGCAGTGGGCGCAGCCTGTCTGCTGGCCTGGACCCCGGCGACGGCACGAGCACAGGAGCGCTATTACTCGGCGGCCGACTTCGGACGTGTGCAGAAGGTGGATGCCCACATGCACGTCAATGGGCCAGCCAACCTGCTGGTCGCGCAGGCGATCCGCGACCGCTTCCATTTCCTGACGATCAACGTCGATAGTCCGGATCATGGGCCCATTCCGCGGCAGCTTCACGACGCCGCCTCGCTGCGCCGGCGATATCCGGGTTGGGTCGCTTTCGCCGGAACGTTCTCGGCCGCCGGCTTCACGCGGCCGGGCTGGTCGCGCGAGGCGCTGCGCGAGATCGACGCGGCCCTGGCCCAGGGCGCGGTTGGCGTGAAGATCTGGAAGAACTTCGGCATGACCGTGCGCAACGCCAACGGCCGCTACGTGATGCCGGACGACCCGCGGCTGGAGCCGATCTACTCCATGTTGCAGCGCGAGCATGTCGTGCTGCTCGGA
>Ga0335072_10002975_pt1 | contig 25835 bp, 13 predicted proteins | sample Lox_Sample_21_FD_206725 | JGI IMG/M metagenome (GOLD analysis project Ga0335072, IMG submission 206725) | Soil microbial communities from Loxahatchee National Wildlife Refuge, Florida, United States - Lox_Sample_2.1 | ecosystem: Environmental > Terrestrial > Soil > Wetlands | place: USA...
TATTCCCAGCATCAAGTCGAGTTGTAGTTAGCCTGCCGAGGTTACGTTACAGGCCAAAGAGCGGAGGAATCTATATTGAAGCAGATTTCTTACGCGTTGTAATGCTCTTAATCTTCGTCATAAATGTTCTTCCAGCCCGCAGTCACCTAGTTATTAGAAAAATCAGATGTTGAGGATGGGAAGCTGCGAAACACATAATGCATATTACTAGACACTATGCGCTCACGCCAATGGTCTTCGGCGAAGCTAGACAACAATACGTGGCGAGGTCCGAGGACGATATGAGAGAGAAAGAGCTAAGCAGTGACTAGATACTCAAACAATCACTTCTTCCGATCGAGTACGAAAGTCCGCAAGGAGCCGAGCGGCACCAATTTGGGAATACCACAATATGAAGGACCCAGTTCTTACGACTCATTTAGAACAAGGGAGCGAAGAAATGTCTGCTGAGCTTACTTCTAGCAAGACAATCATGCCAAGATAAGTCAATCCACCGTGTCTGCAAAGTGGATGGGTGCGGATGTCGGCTGGATATGTTTTCATCAGCACCAAGCCCTGATATGCCACTCTCGTATCGGTACCTCCCTTGCTGAGAGCATGCATGGGTCGCATTATGCAAACAGTACGATCGGGCGCGTCAAACTACGAGGATATACTACGTAGGTAGGGTTCTTGCAGTTAGAGTTAGCCTCGTGCATTCCACACGGACGGAGCCGACAAGGGCTCAGCTCGGGTGGTAATGCCACTCTCGTGAGCTGAATGGTCATCCCTTTTGCGAGCCGAAAATTTTCTGGCAATATTTCATTCAGAAGATGAACCGAGCGATGTGAAGAATCTGCACGCTAGCCGGGCCGCAGATCTCGCAGTTACTGTACAATCTTTTGGAGTCTGAACTGCGATATACGGGATGATTAACCAGGGTGGAGGCGATGTCGGTTTTCCTCTCGTTTTATTTTCAAGGTCGGAGAGTAATGCAGTCTAGCAGTAGACACATGGCAAAGCAATGCTGGGCGTGCCGAGCTTCGAGCTACTTCATAATAAAAGAACAAGAGAGCTGGGCAACCTATCGACGGATGTCGCGGCGAAAAGAGGGTCAAGGTGCAGTACGCAAGCAAAGCAAGCGGTCTCAAAGCTGCATTCCCCACGATTGTGGCGTCCAAAGGATGCATGGATATCTCGCAAAGATGAAAAAGTTGCTTTTTCCTACCAATTATGTAATTGGCACGTTGGAGTGGTTGGAGTGGCGAAGAGAGCGAGCGCTGAGCGATGAGCACCGAGCACCGAGCATGGAGGCGTGACAAGGCTGAAGAGCGTGGGCGTTGTAAGTGGAACCATGTCATAGCGGTCGCTGCAATTATTCGCTTGGTTAGATGATGATTTGGGCTTTGGTTGCGACCACCACAGTGCTGCACAGTAGCGGCGAAGTAGCTTCAGCGTCGATCTTCCAACCACGACGCGTCAGTGGGGAAACATGGTCATGTAGAATTTTTCAAATGCATCGGAAGCAGGGAGGCGAAGCTCGAAAGGAAAAAGAAACAAGATGTCTCGGCACGGCGAGTCATCCATTCGTGGGAGCGATTCGATGCGGAGATTGAGATGTAACAACGCATTCGGGCTATGTAAAGTGGGTATGGCAAAGTACTTTAGACGCGTCAAGAAATTAGGATTCATTGCTTTCCAATGGCAGGTGCCGCTCATTGCACGATGCAGAACCAACTAATCCGATAACCAGCGTGAGATGAACGAGAGCGATGACTTTTCGCAGGGATGGCAGCATTATATGGGGACCCATGTCGACATCTGCACAATTCAGTCATGAAACAGCCACTTCCGCGCTTTAGTTGGACCACGTTCCAGCGGCTCGCATTGCCATTGGCCGTCCGTTTTTCACTTTCCACTTCCTTTCTTGGCTCCATCCCGACCTCATCGCACGCTCCCGTCGATTGACGTTTGCACAGATCAAGATAATCGAGGCGCCGCACCTGGCGATGACCCGGCGACAAGCTTTGCGAGGCGCCCGGCGAATCGTCGACGGCCTCCACCCAAAAAAGGCTTCGACGGCTTGGCTGACGGCACTTTCTCTACTACTCCATGCCTCCGCCGGATCCCTCGTGCCTTTGTGCCGTTGCCTTCCGGGTTGTTGGGATCAAAGCTGAGCGAGCTTTTGGAGCTTCAAACCGGCCACAATGGCCGTCTCTCGCTGGTACCGCGGCTCGCCGTCCTCAGCACAGTCCCCTTCCAAGCTCTTGCGAAGCTCTTGCAAAGCTGCTTTGTCTGGTGGCTAGCCTGTCCCACGCCGTGCCATTCAACCAGTCTGCCTCCCGCGGAACCAACTCACTGACTTGAGCTTTTAAAGCCCACCCTGCAGCGTGCTCGAATCAATCCGACCAAGAAGCAACCTTCGAGCGCCTCCCCGGCACCCTAGGCCGAGCGCTTTCGCTTCAGCCTTCTGGTTCGTCCCCCAATGTAAGGGATTCATCCCCTCCACCCATGGTCATCGTTCCAATCACTCCCCTTGTCACCGCCGCCCGCTCCGCTTAGGCGGATACCACTGATCACTTTCAAGAAGAATCCCACCCTGCGGCTTACTAGCTTTGCTTGAGGAACCAGCTCCTCCCCCCCCCAGCCAGTAACCTTTGCCTTCGATCAAACGTGTTGCGTCTTTGATTGATTTTTCCATTCCTAGCAGGCTCCGAAGGGTCCAAAGGACGCGTCGGAAGCTCCATTTTGACCATCAACGCCGCCCTACCGGAAGCTATAAGGTTGATCGCACACCCCCCGTCGTATCTCTTAATCACCAACATCCGTTGCTGGTTGATTTCTTATTTGAATAAGACGGTCTCCCGGCCCAAGTGGGAGACTCATCATCACCAACCAGTCCAATTCTCATCATGGCAGCCGCCGATTCAGTCCGTGACTATGGCCTCGCCGTGCCTCATGGTCCCAACCTTACCGGCGAGCACGTTGCCACTGCAGACCTTCCCCCAAACCCTGGGTTGATGACGACTAAGGAACAAAGCGTGCTCAATTCCATCATCTATCCCGAGGACATCTACACCGAGGACGGCGTGTATTGGGCCGATCTGCCCATCGGCCAGCGCATTGCCTTCGTCAACAAGGTCAACAACGCGGAAACTCGAAAAGAGCTGATTGCCATTGGCCGTGTTATCAAGGCCGATCCACTTGCCCCCGTTGGCTACTACCTCAAGAATATGGTGCTCCCTGGTGCCGGTCTCTTGCTCGAAGGTTATGTGCTCTTCTCCATCGGTAACATTAAACCTCTCTTCCAGGCCGTTTTCAAGCCTTGCTGGAAGACGTTTCAAGTTTGCGATAAAACTTGGATTCAGGCCGTTGATTACCTTGAGGTGTCCGGTATCATTATCGGTAAGTCGAACAGCACTTTTTGTTTTCATCTCATAACCATCTGTCAGGTCAAGTTTTAGTCGGTATCCTTGGTGACTGGCTCGGTCGTCGTTGGGGTCTTATCCAGGATGCCACCATCATGTTTATCGGCTTGATCATGCTCACGGCCTCCTGGGGTGTCACCCTAAACGGTTGGGTCATTTGTTACGTCTTGTCGCTGCTCTTCTACGGCATTGGCGTTGGTGGCGAATACCCGATGACTGCGACCTCTGGTATGGAGAACGCCGTTGGTTCCGGTAAGGTATCAACGAGTGAAGATCGTCTTCATCGCGGCAGAAAGGTCACCAGCGCCTTCTTGATGCAAGGTTGGGGTCAATTCCTAAACCAAGCTCTTCTCATTCTCTTGCTCCTTATCTTCCACCACGGCAGTGGTGACCCACCATACTCCAAGGTAGCGGCCCAGTGGACATTCCGCGTTTCCTTTGCCATTCCAGCGGCGGGTACTCTTTGGCTCGTCTATTATCGTACCTACAAGATGAAGTCGGCCAGCAAGCAGCTCCTTGCTGCCAAGAAGAAGCAGAAGGTTACCGGCTACGATGTCCAGTCACTCAAGCTTACTTTCACTTACTTCGGTCCCCGCCTAATCGCGACCGCCGGCACCTGGTACATGAATGACGTCTTCTTCTACGGGAACAAGCTATTCCAGAACGACTTTATTGCAGTTTTGGTTCCTGGAAACTCCTCCGTCATGGTGGGTTGGTTGTACAGCTTCCTGAACGTCGGTGTGAGCTTGTGCGGATACTACTTGGCTTCGTTTTTGATCGACCACAAATTCTGTAAGCACGCCTGTTATTTCATTTTATCTCGGAAATTCTGACGTATTTTGCAGATGGCCGCAAATATATGATGGCCGTCGGTTTCGCTTGTGATTTCGTCCTCTTCACCATCCCAGCCTTCAACTACAAATACTACTCGAGCGCCAAGGGAATCCACAAGTTCCAGGCCATGTACTTCCTGTCCTCGTTCTTCAACCAATTCGGTCCCAACTCGGTAACGTTCATTTGCGCCGCTGAGGTGTACCCGACTCCGATCCGCGCAACCGCCCATGGTATGTCTGCTGCTGTCGGAAAGTTGGGTGCTTTGACGGCCGCCATCATGTACAACTACCTATCCACCCCTTCCATCTTCAAGGTCGTGCCATGGTTCGGTCTCGTCGGTGCAATCCTCACCCTTACTCTCATGCCAGACACCACAGGCCTCGACCTCAAGGAGCAGGAGCGCCGCTGGCATTTCATCCGTGAAGGTCGTGAACATGAGTACCACGGCATTGCCATCCACAAGCAGCACCTGTCCTTACTTGAACGCCTTCAAGGGAAGGGCAAGGGCTACGACCCAAAGCTCGACTACGAGCAGAAGGTCGAGGAGATCCGTGGTGAGTGGCTCGAGCGTGAGCGCGCCAAAGCCGAAGAGAAGGAGGGTGGTGATTCAGGCTTTGACTGGGAGCATGACGACTGGAATGAAGATCTTGACACTTACTTCACGAGGACTGCTAGCAACAGTCCTGAGCTTGAGGGTAAGGAGAAGCCGGTGCCGGCTGCCGATGAGAACGGCATCAGCGAGAAGCCTAACGTGTAGGCTGCTGATGCTGAGAGATGAGAGGAGATACCCGAAAGTTCATTGGTGCTGTGTCTTGTTCGTTACCGGGGTAATATTGTACAGAACTGGTTTCTTTCGCGTACTTTCGTTAAGTTTGACTCCCTTGAACATTCGAAATGTAAAATCGGAGCATTTTCAGTCATTTGAATTACTTATACGCATTCCACGTCCGGCCTTACATGCCTTCAATAATTCGGCCCCAGAGTATTGTTAATTTTGTGTGACACGTCAGTGAAGCCACAAGGAAGCCAGAATTGCCTATAGCGGCTTACAACCTCTACCCATAAACGGTTGTTGGTGGTTGCAGCTGCTCGCCCCCATAAATGATAAGGGCCGTACGGAGTAAAGTCCGACCCTAACCACTATCGTCGTCCCGCTGTTCAGCCTTAGCGTTGAATGGACAACAACCTCACCTCACCACACCATGCCCTTTCCATTCGAGCTGCCCACCACCTCGTACGTGTCGTTCGCCGAATTCTACAGCAGCAGCACACACCCGTCGCTCCCGCTCAGCGCAACCGGCAGCCGCACCGTGCTCCGCGATGCGCTGAAGAAGCACAAACGGCTCCCGCCAGCCTCGCAGGACGGGCACCTGGCGACGGTGGCAGCGGCGCTGCACGACTACACGGCGTACCTGTTCGCGCTGGACGCGGGGCTGAGCGGGCGGGCCGTGGCCGGCGAAGAGGTGGAGGTGGTGCTGCGCAAAGAGCTGGAAGTCGAATGGCGCTGCACGCTGAGCAGCCACGCGGCACTATCAACGTCGGTGCGGCCCGCCCTCAAGCGCCCGCGCGCCCGCCTCCGCGGCCTCGAGTCCGAGATCGCCTTCGTGCTGGCGTCGCTGGCATACACGCAATCTCTCCTCGCGCGCGCCACCCTCCGCCCGCTGTACGCAGCGGACGCGGCGGCGCCGCCGCCCGAAGCCCGCACCAAGGCCATCGCGACGGCCATGGCGCAGCTGCTGGGCGCGCACAGCGCGCACGCCGCGGCCTCGGCGCGGCAAGCGCAGTCGGCGCGCGGCGACGCCCCACCGCCGGACCTCTCGGCCACGGTGACAGCCGCGCTCGCGGCGCTGGCCCTGGCTGAAGCCACGCTGGCCACCGTGCTGAAGGACGACCCGTACGCGGCCGCCGCTGCGCAGGCCCGCAACCGCCTCGACAAGGACTGGATGGTGGCGGCGCCGGCCCTCCCGCCGGTCCGCAGCCACCTGCTGGCGCGGCTGTGTCTTGCTGCGGCCGAGCACGCGGGGCGCGCGGCCGCCGCGCTGCGCAACGCGCCGGGCCTCGATGATGCGCTGGGACGGTACGCGGACGATTTGAGGGGTGCGGCGCGCGCGAAGGCGGCGAGGTTTTTGGGTATTGATGCGGAGGGGAGGGGAAAAGTGGGTGAGGGGATTGCGTGGATTAGGGCCGCGAAGAGTGAGGTGGGCTTTAAGGCGGATGAGGGTGGTGGTGTTTTCTCCAAGGGCTTTGAGAAGATGAGGAGGGATTGGAAGGAGAAGAGGGAGGATCGGAAAGTCGTCAAAGGAGGGAGCGAGTGGGGTGCTGATGCCGGGAGGTTGGAAGAAGGAAGGGTGTTGGAGATGTTGGAGAAGAAGTGGGTAAAGATGAACGATACGGTAAGCTTTTGAGTGCTCTATCCTCTTCTTTGGTATTCTGGACTTGAATTGATGTGGAGCAGATCAACGTGCAGATTGTACCGCCGTTTGAGCCGCTACTGGCGAGTATGCCATCCGGTCGAGAGTATCACACACCTAAACCGTATCAACCTCCGTCATTGGAGGCGAGTGTGATTGAGAGGATGAGAGCACCGCCAGATCCGACGGAGCTTAAACTCAGTTCGATTGCTGCAGACAGCGGATCTGACGACGAGGAGAGCTCAGAGCCTGTTGGCGCATTTCCGGGGACTGAGCATGAATATAAAAGCAGCACTACGTACTTCTAATGATTGATATGAAAGAAGATCTTGGGAATTGGATCTAGGTAGCTCTAATATCTAGAAGCTAATGGCTCGCGTCACAAACGGCCCAGCGTTACAACGCTCCTCTCAAACGCCATGCTATCAGTTCAAGCTCCCCATCGCTTGGTCAATTTCGTTCACATATTCCTTGTTCCTGCCTTTCGGATCCGGAGGCGTGAACCTCTTCCTAACGGCCACAATCATCTTGTAGTACCACCAAAAATTGAGCACGCTAAGCACCGTATTGCTGCCAACATAAAGCAGTCCCAGCCACGCCGGCATGATCCTGCACTCCTTTGGCACCGCCAGGCCCAAAGCATCGCTCATGACGGCGCGGTACGCCTTGCACTTGAGCTCGTAGGGCGTGCGGTCGCGCCACGCCTCCCAGACATCGCAATAGATGCGCCAGCTCTGCCACGAGCCCCAGACGAGGCGCGAACCGCCGAACGCGAGCAGCAGCAGCATGCCGTTGGCAAACTGCAGGGCCGAGCCGGTGTACCCGACCTTGTCGAGGAACCAGTGCACGTTGAGGAACGGCGTGCTGAGCTCGTACAGCACGAAGTTGAGCCCGTAGTAGTTGGCGAAGGGCCGGAAGCCCAGCGCCGTCACGGCCAGCGCGGCGACGGCGTGCGCCAGCGAGGATGCTCCCATTACGTCCATGTGCTGCGCCGACGTCGATGCGTCCCACAGGAAGTAGCCGGCCGCCATCGCCTGCGTCAGTCCCGTCGCGCCGCTGTAGCCCCAGAGCCGCGACCGCCATGCTGACGGCAGGTCTTGCGCCTCGCGCAGCGGGTCCGCGAACATGGCCCACAGCGCGAGTCCGTTGATCAGCACTGCCTGCACTTGCGAGGTTATGTGGGCGTCCCAGTTGAGGCGGCCGCGGCGCGAGAAGGACGTGTAGAGTCTAGGAGCGAGGAAGGTGGACAGCAGAGGAGAGATCAGCCGGAAGATGCCTTCGTAAAGGAGAAAGGCGAAGGCGATTTCGTGGACGTGTAAGGGGAGCGTTGAGAGCCCGAGTTGCTGGGCGAGAGGTTTCACGGCGCGGGCAAGCTGCTGCGGGCAGCGGAAAGGAAATGGGTCATTCATGGCGAGCGACTCGTCTTGGAGTTCGCTTGGCCAGTCCTAATAGCCGCAGTTAACGTAGGGAGCGTGGACTGAGGGTAGAACTTGTAGCTGTATCAGGCGGCGGGACAATTGATGTCTCGGTGGCGCGGCTGTTACGATATCGTACAGCCTCTCGTCAGGGTCCAATCGACATCTTTTCCAGAAGCCACAGAAACACCAATTAGAGCACGACTAGGCACATCAGGTGGTGGAGCTTACGGTAAGCAGATCATGGCACTCAGAGCGGCAATTGCATGGCCGACCACAGGCTTGAAGTCTGAAGAAGGTTGAAGCTTGGATGGTGGTGCTTTGAGCAGGGGTTTGATTTGTTGAATGTAAACAGCCACACCATGGCCAAGTACGAAGTTCCGTATTTTGGTCCAGTGGTAATCAACTTCAAAACGCCATAATCACCAGATGACTCGTAATTGCTTACTCTATTCTAATGACTCAATGACCGCATACTGCCGCTCCATCTCGCCTTCGTCGCTTGTCACGGCTCACTTGCCTCGATTTTGCCTTAGTGCGTGTCAGAAAATCACTCATTGCTGCGTTATATATCTGGCGCCCCCTCCCGCTGACGTTCATGAGCTTTTCTGCGTTTCTCAGATCATTCGCAGTACCGTGTTGTGTCTGGCACGGAAAATACCCATTTGGATTTGAGTGTGGTATCGTAGTCTGACAACATACTATGCTCATGCATAACGAAAGAACTATTTCAACATACAAGACCGTCTCCTGGTCCCATTACGGCCGTGACGGTCAGTGTCCATCTAATAAATCGTAGCAGAGAGAAAAGAATCAAGAATGCAACTCTTGTCCGTCAGCTTTGAAAATTTCCACTCAATTTATTTCCGATTTCATGTCCGCATCAGCTATTTTGGTCTTGGGATCCACCTGATCGTCCGAGGACGCGTCGGCAGGCAGAACGTCATGGCCCTCGGCGTCAATAATGTTACCGTCTCGGCCGAGCATAAGGTGCTCGATGTTGACCTTTGGTCCCTTGAACCACTTGTGTGCATCGACGACCCACCAGATGAGAATCATGAAGAGGGGACCACCGTACACCAAGCAGGTCCAGTTCATGTTGGAGGCACTGGAGCAAGACGTGAGTATCGAGGAATTGTGAAGTACGCCGGAGCGTAAACAAGGCCAAACTTACTTAAGATCACCTCCTCTAAGAGCGGGGAAGTTGAGGATTGGGATCATGAGGGTGACGAAGCACACCGCAATCACACCGCAAGGGATACTGAACGGGCCGAGATGCCACGGGCCTTTCCGGAACCTGTTTCCAACAAGGAAAACGCGGATGAACGTGGGTGAGGTGAAGGCAACGTATGCGGCAATGGCACCGACGGAGAATAGCGCACCGATGGTGATGGTTCCACCGAAGATGAGCAGAAGCATGATAATGCCTATGGTCACATTGAACCATACTGCGTTCACTGGAGTTTTGGTGTACGGGTTGACAATCTTCCACCACCTCGAGCCGGGGAAGACGCCATCGCGGGCGTAAGCGAATGTCACTCTGGACGCGGCAATCATGCAGCCTGGACAAATGTCAGCACTTCCGATTGATTTTCCGTTTCCACGATATAGCAGAACTTACCTTGGCCCATAAAGAAGCCGGCAATGATGGTCAGGGCGAGCACAGCCATTGCGGCATGCGGAGGGAGAGCTTGCTGAAGGTAAGCAGCGAATGGCTGGCCAAGGTCGGAAGAAATGGCCGCGTTGATATCGACGACGGTGTACGCCACGACGATCTGAAGGAACCATCCGAAAACACCGCCAACGCTGGCAGTCATGACAATGGCTCTGGGTGAGGCAACGTTGGCATTCGAGCATTCTTCCGCCAGATGGAAAGGTGCGTCGTAGCCGGACATGGTCCACAGCACGGCGATGAAGCTCATGAGAACCGCAATGCCATCGGGCCAATCGGTTCCGTTCTGAATCGTACCCCAAGTTATCTTGTTCGAGTTGAACTTGGGAAGGCCTTGTGATACACGATTGGTGGAGGCTGGAATCAAAATGATGACCACGATAAGAGCGACGAAATTGAAGGTAGAGCCGAAAGAATTCGTTCGAGCGAGATACCTGGTGGGCATTGACGACATACAGCCATGAATTAGCATGAGGAAGATGGTGAGAAGGTAGACTTGGTAGTTTTGAGGGACGTAATTCGGGTTGTAAATGGATGCTGACGCGAGAATCATGGCGGAAGTGCCATAGTTGACGGAGGGAGCACCGGTAATCTGCGTCATCCAGTTCGACCATCCCGTGATCCAAGAGAAGAATGGACCGTAGCCTGGAGGTGCCAAAACAGCAGCTGCGTAATACAGACCACCGGATGTGGGCATTGACGAACACAGTTCAGCCATGGACGATGCAACGCATTGGATGCCGACCATGGCAATGATCCAACCCCATGTCATACCTAATCCTAATCAGCTTTGCTGTTCAGACTGAGAAACGGACAACTAAACATACCACCGGTGCCAGCATATCCCATGCCATAGTACAGCGTTGTAGCAAAGGACGGCAGCAGACCCAAGACGGCGAAACTGACGCAGAAAGTGGTAAACAAGCTGAACTCGCGACGGAACTCGGGCTTGTAACCAAGAGCGGCCAAGACTTCCTCATCGGCGTCGAATTCGTGGTTGGGATCATATGGGATATCACCAGCAGGAAGAACTGATGTCACCGGCTCTTCAGCCACGCTCCTGTGCCGAGCTCGAAAAGACTGGATGCTGGCTTGCCTTTCGGCATCAGAGACTTTTTCGGCCATTGTGTTTCAACTGCTCAAGGCCTGTTAACTCTTACGCAGATGGGGAGGGAAATGCAACAAAGAAAGTCGATCAAGAAAGGAAAAAAGCGAAAGGAAAGGCAGCATCTATTTAACCAAGGATTCTGATTATCGTCGAGGGTAACCAGGTAGTCGGCGGCGAGGTGCGATAAGCTGCATGTTCTCGCCTCTCTTTGCAACGGGCGGGCCACACACGCGATGTGCGGTAAAGGGCACGGGAAGAGGGCCGTGGAAGAGGGAAGTCCACGCAGGCCATTCTCCATCGGACGATTACCCAAGGGTACCACTGGCAGCGATTGCTTGCCTCGATACCGCGTAGTTAGTGGCTAGTGGCAGCTATAGTAGCGGAGCGAGCAGCGGCCATTGGCCTCTAGCGGATCGCCTTATCGAAGCTCCATCCTGGCTTGCACGGCTGTCATTCCGCTCTCCTCAGTGGCGCCAATGTGGGGATGGTCGGTCGGAGGGGTCTGATTGTTAGTGCCATCTAGTCGCCGAAAAAGAAAGGTGTGGTAAACGGTTGGACTAATGATAAGAGCAGCGTTCTCTAAACCCCAGTAGTGCGGACGGCGCCGGAGGGGGCGAGATCCTCGCACTTTATCCTTGACTTTACCGCCGTACCAGGCACTTTGGGGGGAGGTTTCGAGGTCCCGTGCAGCATTTCCAACGTCCGACCCCGAAGCCCCCCTCGCTTCTCTGCCTCGACTTGCCTGAAGAGGTTGGCCCAGCCTAGCGAAAAGTAAAAGACGTCGTATCTCCTGGCCCTGCGTCTGGGCTTTTTTATCTATGCGAGATGCCCATGGGAGTGACGTTGGCGCGGAACGGAGAAAAACCTTTCAACCGGGTTCCTGGAGATTAAACCAACCGCAGGCACACTGGCAAAGACGACGCAAACGAGTTCCAGCTGCGTAGACCTACCCTTTGTGGCAAATCGTGTAAGTTAATCCACCTCCACATTTTCCAGGGTGGTTTCGCCGCAAGGTAAGGGGCTTGTATGGGGCCGCATGAGCTTCCGCGTGGCAAATTGGCAATGCTCACCAATACACTTCGAAATCATTACTGCACTTCTGTTGATTGAAAAGAAAATGATCTGGCTGACACTAGTCGATATGTCGCCTCGGAACAGCCCGCCATGAGCCTAGCTAAGACGCCTGCAATTGCTCCAAATGTCCTTTTGTCGTGGCATACAAACGATTTCAGAAACACCCTTCACTTTCCATTACGCCCACCCTTACCCCCTTGCCTCGGGAGAATTCAGGCGGTTTGTTCCACTCCCATTATGTAACGCCGATGGTGATGAGAAGCAAAAAAAGAACGCTTCTTGCGTTGCTCATGACTCCATCCAACAAGGGATGGTCTTGCATCCTTCCAAGTCAATATGGTGGTATCGAACCTAGCATGGACTAAAACAAAGGCGAAAATCGGAGCCAGAGTCCGGCCTGCCGTTTCGCTCGTTCTGGAATCGAAGTATAAGTCATCAAAACAGAGAGCGAGAGTGAGTTTGTAGGCATGCAGGTGCGTTTCACAGCTTTTCAGCCCGCGCCCGTGATGCCCAGTGCGCCTGGTTTCTGCATTGCTGAAGATCTGAACTGACTGTGTCGGTTTGGACTTCCCTGAACGTCATTCTGTGATGGATACTGGTATTGCGAAGGCGGAGTGTTGACGTTGCTTGACGGTCCATAGCTCATGCTACTAGGCCCAACATGTCGAACCGAGCTCTCGTTCTGCCATGCTTGAGGATCGGGAGTTACTTGGGTCACTGCGCTCCAACCTTCGCGTGATCGAGTCCGATGACCCGGCAATGTTGTCGTCGCTTGTGGCACACGGCCTATCTCTCCCCAACGTTTTAGGATCTCCTTGGTCGTGATGTCTGCGTTATTTTCGAACAGAGCTCGGTCTTCGAGCAGCGAAAGAAGATCATCCGGAACCTACATATCGTTAGCACGACTTATTCCGAAAGGATGGGGGTTATGCAGCTTACCTCGCACATGCTTTCGTTACACTTGATCAGTTCATGCACCGCTTCAATTGCCAAGAAGCTAGCATCCATGTCTGGATTCTTATTGTTGGAGTAAAGAATGTTGGGAGCAATGACGGTTGCGATATTATGCACGTCCATCTTACTGCCGCTCTCCTCATCAACCGAGTGGAATGAGGCTGCCCATCCTAGGAACGTGAACAGAACTTCCATGGTGTCTCGATGGACCTTTGGTAGGAGGCAGCATGTTAAGTGGAGAACTCGTCGTCGTTTGTCTTCCTCAGGAATTTCTGCGATTACAGGTTAGCAGTTGTAGTTTCAACTTGAAGGTTAGGTCAACTTACTCGCTCCGAGAATGAACAAGCGATGAAGCTTGAAGGAAAGTACTGGGTCAGGTAACTCGCGCAAGAACTTCTTGAGTAGAGCTGCGACCTGGACCGCCGTTTCTTTGGTCAAATCAACGCCTTCACTACCTCTGGTGTCAATCTCCTCGCAAAGTTCCTTTAGACGTCTGATGTTGCCGTTCTTTCTGAAAACACCCTCTACGGACATATCCATGTTGCGCATGGCAGACACGGCATTATCCACGACGGCTGGTACACGAAGTGTACCCGGACCAATGCCATCGGTTGAGTCGGCTCCATCTCGCTCACACACGATCTCAAGGTTTTTGCCAAAAACGCCTTTGCCTTTCTTGCTAGCTCCTTTGTCCTGTTTGAACTTGAATTTGTCCCAAAACGTGGATCGTTTCGTTTCGATCAACTCAAGCAGCTCCTGCTGATTGAAGTGGCCGTCCAACAAAGGTTCCATTGAAAGGACTGCAAGATGCCGTACGATAAAGTACTCGAGAGCCGAAAGTTCAGAGAAGTACTTCCTCGACCGCATCTGTCCGCCATCATCTTGAATTGGCATGTTGTCAGGACCACCGGAAAAATCACGTCGGTGGCCATTGATCAGCTTTGCTCTGGGTTCGTCGCCAATCAAGTTACCTCGGGCGTATTTGGCGGCGTTTGGACGCTGCTCCCTTGCTTGCTCTTGCGCCACAAGCCGCGGGATATCGTCGAGAGCAATTGACTGCATATCCAAAGTCAAGTTGCCATCGCCTCCATTCTGATCGCGATCGTGCTCAATCCTTAGAAGGCTCTGTCGATTGTTAGATCCAGATCCCTGACCGTCTCCAGGCTCCACGGACAAGCCACCAGGTCCATCAATGATTCTCGAAGAGCGTGCTCGACGCATTGAGTTTGACAGATTCTTGTCCAGTCTCGTCGATCTTAACCGCCGTATGTCTCCTAATGCTTGCTCATAAGATGTCGATTCGCGGTTCCCTGGGGCTGTACTCGATCCAGCATAAGACTGTGAGCGTGTTTGGGAACGAAGTAAAGCCAGATCATCGCCACCGGTTGGACCATGCCCACGTGACGAATCATAGTCGGCCAGATTCGGATCGTCAGTTGTGTGCGGAACAGCTCCCGAGCTTTGTAGAGTGGCAAGAAGCCGAGCATGAGATACCTTAAGGAGCACGATGTACTGTTGCAGCCTTGTGACTAGTGTGAAACCAGCTTCGCCATCAGCAACAAGTGAAGAACACCTGCTGCAGTAGATCTGACCCACGGATGGGCTCCACCGAGCGTCTAGCAGGTTGTCGGCGAGTTCAACGCCACAGTTCTTGCAAGTGAGACATGCAAGATGGAAGACGTTGCTGTCTTTCCTTACGCATCTGTCCTCAACAGGCTTGTCGCATACCGGACAGCTATCTGCCGAGCGATGAATGTACTGCCGCCACTCGGCGGCAGCATCCCGACTATCACTTTCTTCAAGCTTGTCTTCGAGAGTGTTGATGCGGTCGAGGAATCGTCGTAATCCTTCCGTGCTTCCAGTCTCACGTTCCAGTCTTAGTGCACCCTGTAAGCAGATTCTGATGAGAAGTTTGAGGTAATGTGCTAGACCTGTGACGAGCGATAAAAGTTCTTGCGTGACTCCAAGACGTTGCATGCCGGCACCGACTGAGGATGAAAGGAGTTGGAAGAAGTTGACAATCTTCTTGCACAGGAGCTTTGCTTCGCGTCCGTATGAAAGCCCTACTTCTGGTGTTAGCGATGTGCGGAGGAGACTCGTGGATCCACACAGACCCTTTGGAGTCTCGGCTTGCAACATGTGGTCCAGTTCATCTGCTGATTCGAAGAAGAGTTCGACGTGAACAATGAACTTTCGCGCTGCCTGAATGCCTTCAATGTATTTGCCGCTGCTGACGTTCACCAGCATTTCCGAGATGCATTGAGCCGACTTCTCTTCAAATGCAGATAGTGTCCGCCAGATCCAGAGCACTTTCTCTTCGACGGTCTCTTCCTCGGCACGAACGGCCCTGCGCACATCTTCAGGCGCATCTATATCAGTACCAGCTTGCTCCGGCAAAGTCTGACCCACCTTGTCTTTGTCTGAATTTGACAGTCGCACATTCCAGTACTTGTGTATCATATAGCATTCGGGATGCCAATGTTGGTTTTGGCCGTTTCGGAAGATCTCAACAAATTGTTTGAGGATAGCGTTTTGACATCCCTGACATCGCTGGGCGAATTTTGTGGAGTAGTGATAGTGGCAGTAGACTTTGCCTTCGTGTTCGTAGTAGCTGTCTTGAGCTCCGAATACCGTTGGACAGACCGAGCATGTAAAGTGCTCAATATGGTACTTTCGTTCCAACGCTGTGATGTATGAGCCTCTGAGAGCGCCTCCACAGGCATGACAGATGAGATCTAATCGTCGGAAGTAGTCAGTTTCGCAGAGAGGATATTGATTCGGCCCTTCGTCAGGTACGGGAAAGAACTTTGACGCAACAATTTTGCCGCATTCCTGAGATTAGTTGGTTAGCATACGGAAGTCAATTCAGGGGAAATGTGAACTTACTTGACAAGTAAAACATTCTAGATGATACGTGTTGTCTAATGCTCGGACAAACTGGCCGCTGAGCGGAAGGTCGCACTTTGCACAAATTCGAGAACCACTTGGACGGCGACTACCACTTTGGACCTGGTTGTTAGCTTCACCGCTGGTCCTTAAATTCGATAGCGAGCCATTTTCTTGGTTATATCTGTCTGAAGGCTGGTTGTTAGCATTCTGGTGGGGGTGCCTCCGAGGTTGATCGCGCTCGGATGATCCTCGTGGCGTTGTGTTTTGATATTGACGGGAATCTGAGGAAGATGTCGAATAATCACCCGGCGCATTCATCGCAGGCCGTGTGTCTCGGTTCTGTGACGGTAGATAATGGTCTCCGGCTGCTTGTTGTGAGTCTTGCCAATATCCTTCCTGGCCCTCGGTAGGAGAGCCGCCCGCGTACGGGGCACTCATGGCAATTTAATGCTCCAGAGCGTCACTTATGAAAGCGAATCGACCCAGTTTGAAGTATTTGAGCGGCGGAGAGAGCCAGCTGTTGGTGTCGAAGTTTGCGAGAAAGTCTTGGCACGGAGGGCGCCGCGGCGAAAGGGTAGCAGCGTCTTTGTGAGCGCAGGTGTCGACGTGGATGCTAAGGGATGGATGGAGGAGAGGTATTTCGATGCGCCGGGGGCTGTGAGCCAAGTGTTGATGGCGGATGAGATGATGCCCTGAGTTGCAAAGTAGGTCGGCGGGATTGAAGGGCGTAGCATCAAACACGCGACGAAGACCGAGGGCGGCAGCGAAGGGCCCGCAGGCCACCCGACAGGAAGTGGATGGAAGGTAGAGGGATGCTGATGAGAAATAAGTGCTGCGAGCGGATAATTGCGGCTTCAGGAAGTGGTGGGGAAGCGTGCGCGTGCGAGAGGAGCGGGCGTGGTGTGGAAAGTGAAGTGCGGTAGAAGCAGTGGGCTTGTTGTAGTGTTGCACGCTAGAAGCTGCATTTGCGGAGACTCAGAAATCCTTCCGTGTTCACTAACTTTACTTTGGGCGGTATGTGCAACATCGAAACGGTCAACATCCACCAACCACTGCCGAGCACCGTTGCAAGCCTTTAATGATCTGGTCACTGTGTCCGCATCAAAGTATATAGCTAGGCCGCCGTAGTTACAGGTACATTGAGGTAGTTACCGTAGTAGGGCTTACGTGCTTAACACTGGCCATGGCTGCCGATTGCCCGTACTCTATCGTAGCCCCGAAAATAATTATCCACGCGAGACCGAACTCAGCCGTGCCTATAAACACCACACAATCTCAAACTTCCAACCTACCCGCACTTTTAGGCCTCTGAGACCAGTAAAGTCTGTCGCTCCTTGTTTCAAAGTAAGCTGCGTCTTCCTAATCCCACCTTCAACCCTCCATATCGAGCACCGCCTCCAAAGCCGCCCGTAATAAAACTATTATTCGACTCCTTCAGCCGCAACCAACCATTTGTCACAGCCGAAAGAGCTGTGAAAGCGCGACATTGCAAATACGCAACAAGCCGTACCTAGCCAGAACACTAGCCAGAGGTGCTGGCACCGAGCACAGCCTTGGTCTCACATCCATCCAACTCTTCTCTAACCATGAGCGGCCGGCAGAACGGCACCACAAACGGCGGCGCCAGCTCTTCGCGTGGCGAACTCCCTCCAGCACCGACAATCCGCACACGCGAGCGCATCAACATCGAAGAAGAAGCTGGCCAGGAGCTGCGGCTGGGCGACTTCCAGCACGTGCACTGCCTGTCGATGAGCGAAGCGAGGCTGATCACGGACGCCATCTTCGACCAGCGCAAGAAGTCGGGGCGCAAGGTGACGCAGACGGAGAGCCTGACCAAGATGCAAGACTACATGGACACGTACGCGCGCTTTAAGAGCCAGCCCGCGCTCGACGAGTTCGAGGCCCTGCTCAACCAGCACCCCGACCTCGAGAGCTTCGAGCGCAGCCAGCTCACCACTCTGTGTCCCGGCGATGCCGACGAGGCCAAGACCCTGATTCCCAGCCTGGCCAGCAAGATCGATGATGGTGTGCTTAACGACCTGTTGGCTCAGATTAACGCGCACCGACGTGCCGTTTTCGTGGACTGAGGCTAGCATATCTGACGGGAAGAGACTTCTGGATATGCTGTTGGCTTGGTGTTGAGCATTTGTGTCAATATTGCGGGCATCTACGAGAGTGTCAGAGACGGCAAAGGCAGACATGGCAATGACAAGACTGGAAGACGGAGGCTCAGCAGCGATGTGAACAGACCGAGATGAGGCAAGGATGTGCACAAGGCTCGAAAACAGAACAGGAACGTGCATAGTGATCCCCATGTTGGAATTCTATCTGCTGGTCATATACACTCCAATTTCGAAAAAGATGACCTCTGACAGTGTCCGCTGGCACTTTTGGGTTAGGCTACATGAACAGACAGCAAAACAGATAGCTAAAAGAGTTCGCTCGTACTTGACTGATGCAATCAACGCATGCTCGCTCAGAGCAACAATTAGTAGAGTCGAAAGTAGCTCGACCAACAAATATGAAATCAATCAAATGCGCGTTCGATTTCACAAGCAGCCTCCCCCAGCGACGCCGTACAAATCGACACAGGTGAAGAACGAAATCCGAAAATAATGAAAGTGTCCGCTGGACCGGGACGACGGCGATTGTCAATCTGCATGATAAACGCAAGTGATTCCGCTCTGGAAAACATGGTAATGCATATGCCTCCCCATTCCCAGAGGAACCACGTGAAGGAACGCCGCGCTGAAATGCTCCAAAGTTATGCTCCAGCTCAGATGATGTACTCCAAACAGATGAGAACGAAAAACAGCGGGCCACATTCTAGAACAAAGTAATAATAGGAAAGCTGGTTAAAACCAGTTAAAGGGAAGGTGGAGACTGGACGAGGTCCCCTCTGTGCGAAGTCGGCGACTCCTGTTGCGCCATGGCGGCGGCGAGCGGATCTACCATGACGTTCGGGCGCGGTGTGGGATCCGGGTCGGGGCTGGAGCTCTCGGTCGAGCTGGAGGACTTGCTGAGGGGCGGGCGCGGAGTCGCGGCTTCGGAAGGCTCCTCCATCTCGACGTCTTCGACGTGCTCGCCTGGTTGGCGCGGGAAGATTTCGGGCGGCGTGAGCGTGCCGTGCTGGGTCTCCGCTGAGCCTTCGACGTGGCTTGCCGCTGCGGTGGAATCGGTCGGAGCGGTCGGAGCGCCGCCGTTCTCTGACTGCTCCTCGATGTGCGGCTTCTCGATGATCGCCGGTGGCGGTGACTTGGAGAACTTGTCTTCAGATGCGATCTCTTCGACTGATACGACGCTGCCTCTGCTGTTGGTCCGCATCATTTCGGTCCCCAGCTTTGACGAGCCGCGAGGCCGGTTGCGTGGGCTTCGTGAACGGATCTGGATGTTACCTAGCTCTTCGTCTTCGTCGTCTCCGGATTCGGCAGAGTCATGCCGCGACCGTTCCTGAGATCGACGCTTCGGTTGCAGGCGTTCGGCAGAGACTTTCTTCTTCGGCACCGATGCCTGGAAATGCTCAAGTATTGGAGGAGCAGACTCTTCTTGTCGAAGTGTAGGGTGATGGTGAACTGCGCGGAAGACAGCCTGGTTATGAAGTCTGTTCTCAAAGTCCTCCGGAGAGTTGCCGGAAATGCCCAACCCATCGAATGCGTTGGTGAGGTCTCCTTGCCAGTCACCGGAGAGTTTCTTGATCGCTTTGACATCAATATCCTGTGCATTGCTATCATTGTCGCCCAGGAAGCTCGAGCTAATGGAGTCTTCCCTGCTGGAGTCACGGTAGCTGCTGGATGCAATTGCAACCCCGTAGCTTGAAGATGATACGGATATCGGGCTCTCCTCGCTCCTCACAGACCCCTGGCGAATACCAGAGAACGGCATCATCGGGTACGGCGTAGGCTGCCATCCTGGTGGAGGTGGCTTCCACTGACAGAATTTACCCAGTATTTCGGTCAATTTACTGATGGTCGGTGGCTTATCTATGAGTCCATCGAAGTGATGGCTCGGTGGCAGTTCTTTGAGATATCCAGTGACACAAACAATTGGAGTGTGGTTATTTGCGTTCTTTGTATCTCGAATCATTCGCGACACGTTAGCACCGTCGAGCTTCGGCAGTTTGAACTCCATCAGGATAATGTCGAATTTCACGTCACTCATGGCGTATCTGATTGCCTCCGAACCATCAGTGGCTGTGATCGTCCGGCATCGCAGTTTCTCGAGCAGCTTCTCCATCACCAGCTTCGATACAGGGTGGTCTTCGCAAACAAGGACATCCAGCGGCCTAAAGATGGGTCCTTCTGCAAGCGTGATCTGAGACAACCGCCGAGAGCTTTGACGTCGTCTTTGAACTCGGAGAAGAGCCTTCTGTCGAGTATCTTCATTGTCTGAAGACGAAGGAGATATGTCGAGTGCTTGGCTTCTTCTCTTTTGTTCTGTGGGCACCAGAGCATGAAGTGTGTCGTGTTCCTCTTGCGAACTGAGTGTATGGGATCGGGCTCTTGGAGAGGCAGTCTTCCCAAGAGCGACGTTTGATCGAGTGGAAGAGAGACTACGCTCGTGTGACATGGTCGGAACGCCTGGTGACTTCGCAAGCTTAATGGGTGAAGATGCACTTGAGCTGGTTTTGAACCCAGATGGAATATTTGGCAGATATCGAGGTGCATCAAAGAAATTACCAGGTTGTAGAGAAGCTGAGCTTTGCTGTGAAAGACTCGATGATCCACTCGATGTCTTCCGGCGCTCTTGGTTCTGACCAGCGCTAAATTGCACAAGAAGAGGTGATGACGGTTGAGACGGTCGACTTGGAGAGCAGTTCGGCTGAGCAAAAGTCAATGGCGACGAAGGTCTCTGCGGAGCTCTGTTTGTCGACATAGTGCGCTTCAATGGCATATTGAGCATTGGACTGGACTCCAGAGACGGTGTTGGGGAGCTCAATGTCGGCGAACCTAGCACCGCCATAGGCTTGCTTTGAGCTTGCATCGCTTCGGCGCGGAGCTTCTGTATGACGTCCTTGTTGGCCTTCTCGAGGACTGGAAGATTCTTGAATGAAAAGTTCCCGAAGTCGTCAGATGCCATAGGCTCACTGAGTCGTCTGCTCCTTCCATCACGCACATGACGAGGAATATGCAACGGCATTAGACCGCGCTTGATGGAGTTAATATGGTTGCGAACTCGTGACAGAGCATCGTGAGGTCGATCTGAGTATTCGTTCGAAGGAGTTCCTCCTGAGGATGTGCCTTGGTCTTCAAATTCGTTGGCGAAATTCTGTAGCGTCGCTCCACGAGCATCGAAGTACTCGGTATCTTCTAAATTCTCAGGAGCTGGCACAAACGAGGCTTGGTCTTCCCGTAATGTATCCCAGTTGATTTCCGCGAACCATGGATGATGCCGGATTTCTTCGCCTCCACTCTGAAACTTCTCCTCCGCATTCGCGCCTAGTCGAGAAGCTGGATCCACGCACATAAGTTTATTCATGAGATCTTTAGCCTCTGGCGATACCGGACAAGAGTCTTCAGGAGGCCAATCGATCTTGCGGTTGAGTATATTCTCGAATACGATATCTGGCGAATCGCCATGGAATGGAGGGTAGCCATATAAGAATTCGAACAAGATGCAACCCAATGACCACCAATCGCTGACTTCGTCTTGACCAGTGCCATTGATCGTTTCGGGAGCAAGATAGTCAGGAGTACCTACGAACTTTCTGGAGGTGTCCATTGGGTCGAACAAGGGAAGAACTGGTGGGAGGATACCTGAAGTGGATGGAGGTGTTCCGGCTTTCAGTACGCTTGTGTGACTGACTGTAGGTTGTAAAGCGTAAGGATCTGGAGAGTTGGTCTCGTCACTGGCACCTTCTTCCTCAATTGGCGAACGGGGTTGTGGTGCTATCATTATATCGTCGACAAGAGAGAATTTGCGGAACATTGCCTGCAGGCCTTCGCTAGTCTCGCTATCACTTCGTCCCGAATTCGTCCTCGTTGGCTCACGTGTAAGGCTAAAATACGATGGCTGTCCAATATCCGACGTGAGAGTTGGTGTCAAGCCTGGAGTTTGTTGGGGAGAGTACCCGCTCTGAAGATCGAAGGATGTGGATCTCGAGGATGTGACAGAAACGGCTCGATGGAACGGTCCCTGCTTCAAGAGATCAGGCATTGGAGGCTCGTCTGGTTTCTTTTGAAGGGCGCGCTGTTGTCGTTCTCTTAGACCCATTCGTGAAAGACCAAAGTCTATAAATTTGAGATGCCCTTTTTGGTCAATCAGCAAGTTATCAGGCTTGAGATCACGATGGACGATGTTGCGGCTATGAAGATGTTCCACTCCAAGGACCGCTTCAGCCAAATACTTCTTCGCCCAATCTTCGGGTAGACCACCAAGAACCTTGACGAGGGATGCACAGTCACCTCCGTTCAAGTATTCCATGACAAGATAAAGGTAGTCTTTGCTTGCGAAGGTCCAGTATAGCTTGGCAACGAAGTCACTTTCGCCTTGCCACATCATGATGGCACGCTCTGCTTTCACATTCTGGACCAAATTCTTGGCAAGCATTTCTCCCTTCTTCAAAACCTTGATCGCGAAGTATTCTCCGGTAGACTTCTTTTTTGAAAGGTACACACTGCCGAACGCACCTTTGCTGATTGGTTTGATGATTTCAAAGTCTTTGATCGAGGTTTTCTGGGGTGGTGGTTGTGGATTGCTACCAACAGGTACCAATCGAGGAGACAAGGGAGGACCGAGCACTTGAGAAGAAGCCGCTGAGGATTGCCTTCGGTGATGTGGAAGATGCTGTGCGCTGATCGCAGGAGATGAAAATTCTGAAGTCGATAGCACGGGAGATGTTACTGGAGACTGCGAGCTAGCATCACCACTCGGTAATCGATTTCTTGCCACTCTCAGTGGAGAAGATGGTGGTGGCATACTCCTTGCAGGCGAGTGTCCTCGACTTGACATTACGCTCGGTAGGATGAGACTTTTCCGCTTTCGCTCGCGAGCACTCGCAACTCGGTGAAGGCTGAGTTCGGAGCTTGGAGACTCGGCCCTTCGAGCTGTTGACAGTGCCGATGATAGCTGACTGCTGTCGCTATCCGCTCCAGCATCACTCTCGAAGGCGATGGATCCCCGCTTGCTTAGTGGCGGTATACTAGTGGTTCCATGGGAGCGTGGAGTTTGTGCGCCGCGTGGACTGCTTGACCTAGTTGACGTAGCTGTGGAAGACGATCGCCTATTATCTTGAGCGCTTAGGATGGGATCTGATACGTTTCGCAGCGCCATTGCCATTGCAGACGGCTGCTCAAATGAGGTTGGGAAAGCGTCGTCGTCGGCAGTTGAGTCTTGACTATCCTCTGGCTCAGGCATCTCTGCGAGCTCTTCCTGCCGTTCTTGCGTTGTCTCGGCCGTGTCTTCGCTGGAGTCAGAAATTTCACCTGCAGCGATACGCGCCGCTTTCTCTACGGCGGCTGTGATGCATTCCTGGACCAAGACCTCAAACTCCAGCCGAATGCGTTCCGAGTACTCCAAGATTCGACGGTGTCGAAAGACAAAGTCAACCTTGGTTCGTGCCAGTTTGAATGTGTCTTCACAGAGGACTGAGAGACCCTGGTCTTGGTCCGAGGTGGAAAATGTGGGTGACTGCCATTGCAAAACCTGCGATATGTGACTCTCGGATTGCGGTGACTGCGTACGGAATTCGCCATTGGGCAAGCCACGCGTTTCCTTCAATGCTGGGGTGTTGATTTCCAGTGCTGTGTCGCACAAGTCGAGCACAAGCTCAACGATACGTCCTACAGGCCGGCGAACGGCGAAGGAGCGAGCCCGGGAATGACTGAAGCCGGAAGCAGAACGATCACGAGAGCGTGAGGGAGGTGATGCGGGTGATGACCGGCCAGAAGCTTGTCCTGACGTCGGTGTAGACAGAGGACCAATGGGCAGGCCTTTGTATTCCGGTAGCGGCGGCGCTGGAGGAGCGATCTCTCCTGATGTTATAGCTCGCGGTTGACGGGATCGCGCTTCCAGTGCGTCCAGAACCCTTACGATCGCAGCGCGATGATCAGTCAAGCTCTCATGTGCGAGCTGAACATCCAGCTCCGCTTTGTGCTCTTGAAGGCAAAGGTCGGTATGCTTCTCAAACCACCATGGAGTGATCTGACGCTCGCATATTCGACAAAGAACCGGAAGAGGGGGAGGGTAGCTGGCAGGGTCTTCGATTCCAGCTTCGGCGAGATCCGTAAGATATCGAGCTAGTACCTCTGCACCAACTCCAAGAGACTCAACAAGGACGTCGGGAAGGTCGATAGTAATCTCACGAACGACATAGGGACGGATCATCCACATGGTCTATTAACAAGTCAGTGAGCTCTTCAAGCAAAGCTCCTGGAAAAGAAAAACATACGTGACTTTCCCCTCCTGAAGTTCGATTATAAATCATAATACCCTGCGCCTCGTACACTCTTTCTTCCACAACCTGCTCAGTCGTATCCTGATCATCGGTCAGAGGACTTTTGTGCCGCTCAGCTCTTCGACGACTCGCGGCCAGTGGTCCTATTGGCATAGAGAACCTTATTATCTGACTTCGACTGTCGTCCTTCCGAATGGAGGCTATGGCGTCAGCAAAGACGGTTTTATTCTCAGTCAACAGATCCGCAATAGGTTTGCCTTGCACCTCACTGATAGGTGTGCCAATGACATCCTGCCAGGAAGGGCTGACAAGTCGAACGGTGCCATCCAAGTTGAGGTCGAGAATGACATTCTGACTATGCTCGGCAGCCTCTCTCAGGTCTTCGCGCTCTTCTCGGATATCCTGACTGACCGTCCGCTCCATACGGCCTCGAGATGGCGCATCTCTGTCGGGTTCATTGCGAGGAACAGTGGCGGTGGAAGGCGGGAGGGCTGGCACTACTTCATTGTCGGCCATTGTTAGCGGGTGAGGGTTTGAACGAGTGGATCTCAGCTCAGTCGGGGCCGCAACCGAGATGAGATTTACAGCGAGCAGCGAGGTAGTCCCATGACGAGCATTGAAGCGTCGCGAGGCCTCGCGGGAGCTGCAGTTGCGAGCGTGGCGGCGGTGCGGTTGTTCGGTTCAGCGCGTTGTTGTATGTGACGGAGCGACGGGGTCCGGGATTGGGCGAGAGGATATCGAATCGGGGCTTCGACGTTGTGCGGCGAGAGCTCCGAGGCGGACTAGAAGCTCATCTTCGTGCAGGAGAGGGATTGAGGTTGCAGTGGCAGGGCAGAAGGCAATTTCGCAGCGATTACGAATCGTGGTTCGCGGCAGAAAAAAAGACGAGAGGCACGCAACAGTGCACTGAGGTTGAAGGGGAGAATCAGAGAGGGGCTTCCACGCTTTGCTGCCGCTTACCCAAGGTACCTATAGCCTAACTTAACTTATGCGCGCCGTCCGCTAAGGAGCATCCCGGCCTGCATCCGTCCTATCCATTCGCACCATCCCCCATCCATCGCATCCTTCTCCATTCCCATCCCATCCCATTCTTCTTCTCTTCAAATCACATCGAACCATCCCACATCCCACAACAACCTGACACATGACTGTTTTTCTCGCTAGTGCCACGCGCACGCAGGCCGGTCCAGTCTCCATCGCCCATCTTCCATGGCCCATTCCCAAACTTATCCGCCGAAGTGGAGAATGTTCGTGGCATCCCTGGACCGCTATACCGCTGTGACTCCCACCGTTGCAACTTTGATCGTCTCCACAAACGTTGAGGCTTCGCTGCTCGTCCTCGCTAAAAATCACCACTCTCTACGACTTCAATCCGGCTCAAGTACCTTCGCAGCCTCTTGTATTTCCCCACCATGTGGCCCGGCGCCGCCATGCATGACGCTCTGCACACCACTGGTCCGAGTGGAAAGCTGCTGACATACTCTACCTGGCCCTGAATGCTTGTAGCGCCTGCTTTTCTCCCTGCTTGGCTTGCTCCTGCAGGTTGGCACGCAATGGCCCGTACTTATCAAGCAGCCATGTACTACGGTATCAGGCATAAGTTTCGTTAGTACGTGGCTTGCAAGGGTCGTGAATAGCGTGAAGCCACTGACTAGGGTGGTGTTGAGGTGAATTTCATC
>Ga0335072_10002976_pt1 | contig 25830 bp, 26 predicted proteins | sample Lox_Sample_21_FD_206725 | JGI IMG/M metagenome (GOLD analysis project Ga0335072, IMG submission 206725) | Soil microbial communities from Loxahatchee National Wildlife Refuge, Florida, United States - Lox_Sample_2.1 | ecosystem: Environmental > Terrestrial > Soil > Wetlands | place: USA...
TTTACGAAATCCTTACACAAGGCTTACACCTCGTTTACTGCCGGCGCCGTAGTGTGATAGAAGTCGCACACGGCAGTTCACAGGAGCGTTTCGCCATGACGCGCGACGCCCAAATGACGACAAGCCCTCAGCTCGGCGAACAAATCGGCAGCTACCGGATCGACAGTCTCGTCACACATGGCGGAATGGCCGCCATTTTTCGCGGCACGGATATGCGCACGGGCCGGCCCGTCGCCATCAAAGTTCCGCATCCGGAAGCGGAAGGCGATGTCTTGCTCTTCGACCGCTTTCACCGCGAGGCGGAAATCGGCCGGAAGCTGAACCATCCCGGCGTGGTGAAAGTGCTGCCCGATGAGAAGGCCGGGCGCACATGCATGGTAATGGAATGGGCCGAGGGAAGGACGCTCCGCAATATCCTCGACGAAGAAAAGAAACTCTCCCCCGAGAGAGCTGAGCGTATCGCCATCCGTATTTGCGATGCGCTCGGCTATATTCATGGGCACGGTGTGTTCCATCGCGACCTGAAGCCGGACAACATCATGGTGGACGCGCAGGACCACATCAAGCTTGTGGACTTCGGCATCGCCGGCGAAACGGGAGCGCGGCGGCTGACGTTTGCGAAGTTCACGAAAGCGATGGGAACGCCGGATTACGTCTCGCCCGAGCAGGTGAAAGGCAAGCGAGGCGATGCTCGCAGCGATGTCTATTCGCTGGGCGTGATGCTTTACGAAATGCTCACCGGGCAGGTGCCGTTCGCCGGCCCGAATCCGCTGGCGTCGCTCAACCAGCGCTTGCTGACATCCCCAACGCCCCCGCGCGAGATCGATCCCTCGATCACGCCCCAACTGCAGGAGATCATTTTTCGGGCGCTCGAGCGGGATCCCGTGAACCGATACCAGACGGCGCGCGATTTCGCGCACGATCTCCAGAATCCGCAACAAGTAGGAATCACGGAGCGCGAAGAGATACGCCATAACGGGCTGGTCCACGCCCCGAAAAGCAAACGCGCGTGGTACTACCTGGCGCTGGCGCTGATTCCCATCGCTATCTTCGCCCTGCTGCTTTTCATAGCGCATTCGCAGTAAACCGCATTCGGGCCTCGCCAACGATTCCGGGAATCTCTCGAGGATGCGCGCGGCCTGCCTTGAAAGTGCCCAGCAACGCCTCGGCGGCAAAGAGCGACGGCTCTTCGACAAGCTCACGACCAGCCAGCCACACTCCGCATCGAGTTTCGTTCAATTGTAATGAGTGAGCGAGATCGGCGTGGCGGAATCGCATTCGTGTAGAAAGCGAATGATGTGCTGTTCGTAGCCGAGGGGATCGCGGCCCAAAGCCGATGCGTGCCCGGCTCCCTGCACGATCCACAACTCTTTCGGGCCGCGTGCGGCGCGGTAGACACGCTCGGCATGGCGGCAGGGAATGACGTGATCTGCGGTTCCACAGATGAGAAGGACCGCAAACGCACGCGCTGCCACAGCCTTTTCGGGCGAGACGTCGTCGGGATCAAATCCTCCCGCTCTTGCCAGCGCCGCCATACCGGCCATCGCAGCGGGGCGAAACAAAGTCTTGCCGAGCAGCGGGTTCCAATGCAGGCCCGTATAGTCGTAGCTGACTTCGCGGAGATTGGCCAGGGGATCTTCGGCGATCACGCCTTCGATGCGAGGTTCCACGGAGGCTGATTGCAACGCGATTGCAGCGCCCATCGAAACGCCGAGTGCGTACAGGTGGGAGACTTTCTCGGTCGCGTATAGCGCGTTGGTGATCGCAACGGTGTCGTACCGCTCCTTCCATCCGTAGGTCGCCATCGCACCGCCGCTCTCCCCGTGCGCGCGCAAATCCATCATCACGACGCTGTAGCCGTGACGCAGCAGAATCTCGGCAGCGCCGAGAAGGCCCGTACGGTTATCCGAAACTCCGTGAAAAAGGAGAACCCAATCGCCATTGGGCGACGGCGGCCGAACTTGCCAGCCACGCAACGTGATGCCATCGGGCGCGCGAACATCGAAGTCGACTTTCGTCGCGCCGGTGCGGTCGAGCATAGCTTCCGTTTCGGCCGAGCGCTCGGAATTGAGACGTGCCGGATGCAACACGCCCGGGCCGATAGCGCGTCCGATCAGCGCCACAGCTGATTCAAAGAGGATCAGAATGAGGGCAATGTGCCAGAACTTACGCATGGCTCTAAACTAAAGATACGAGTGGAAGGAACGCGAAGTTCCGTCGACAACCTACCGGGATAAGCGAGTTTGCGGCTAGGCCTTGGCGCCGTTGCGGCGCTTGGCGAGATCTTCCAGCGTGGGATACGAGCGAGCATCCACGAATGTCTGTTCGCGCGGCTGGGATTTCTGCTTCATCGCCTGCACCAGCATTTCCACCGCGGCGTCCATGGTCAGCGAAGTCATCACGGCGGCGCGCAGCATGCCCTGATCCACCAGCGGTTTGATCTGGCCCGGGATGCCGACGCCCGCGCAGGGCAACGCCAGCCACTTCTTGCGTTCCGTCTCGGCGACGTTTGCTTCGAAAGCTTTCCGGGCGCCCAAAATGAAGTCCGCGTTTTGGGAGAAGACCAGATGCGTCCCTTCGGGCTTGCCGGTCGAAAGGCTCAGCCAGGAACTGACCGTGTTATAGGCGGCGTCTGCCGTCGAACCCTGGACCTTGAGACTCTTCACTTCGACATTTTTGGGTTTGGCGTTTTCCAACCCTTCGAATCGTCGCGACGCAATCGAACTCATCGCAGGTCCGCGCAGATACAGCACCGAGCCTCCTTCCGGTAGCAGCGCGGCGATCTGGCGGCCTTGAATCCGGCCGATGTCCACGTGATCCTGCGAGACCAGAAACACGGGAACCTTGGCGCTCGCGCGAAGCGTGCCGAGATAATCCACCTGCGCGTTGCTCACTACCCAGCCGATCCCCGCGGCAACAGCCGCCTCGGCCACGCGCGGCAGTCCCGTGCCGCTCACCGGCTCGATCAGGACGCCGTCCGGGCGCGATTCGGGCGCCGACTGCACAAATTTCAGCAATTGCTGGCTCTGCAGCACCGGGTCCATCGCGGCGTTCACCACTTCGATCTCCACGCCGAGGCGATCCGCCGTGGCTTTCGCGACCAGCGTTTGCTCGCGCAGGTACATGTTGTCGCCGGGCAGCGACAGAATGCATTTCCACTTTTTCACATGTGTTCCCGAGGTCTGGATTGACCGAAGCCCACATTCCCGTTTTGGGCCCCTACTCGCGCATCCTACCCCTGCCATGCCGCCGATACCAATAAATTCACCCGGGTTGCTTCACGAGTGTAACTAGCGTCTCTGCTGTAAGTTGGCGTATTCGAAAAGCCTTGTGCGTGCGCGGCAAGTGGAGTATTTTTTTTTGCGCCAGTTTACTGTGCCGTTTTGGCACGCGAACGGGCTGGCGTCATTCCTGGTAACGGCCATCGGTCGGTTTTCGCTTTTGACATTAGAGGAAGTTGAGTCGCACGTGAGGATATATGAACATCCCATCTGCTTTTGGAATATTTGCAGCGAAACGCTATCAAGCGCGATTCACTTTCATTCAGAAAATCGTATGTGGGCTGGGGAGGCCGCAGCTTCTCTTCTGGGGCGCTCTATTCTCCTTCGCCGCGGTCGTTGGGTGTGGCGGCGGCAGCACGACCACCACTGAAACGAACTCTTCCACGACAGCTTCGCTGAGCACGAGCTCGTTCGATTTCGGCGACAACCTGGTGAACAACACGCTCACCGAGACCGTCGTTGTCGTCACCAACACAGGCTCGGCTGCGTTGACCATGAGTCCGACGGTAAGCGGCGACGCGAGTTATTCGATTGCTGGCACCACGTCGTGTAGCCAGCAGCTGCCGGCAGGCGCCAATTGCTCCGTGGTGCTGAGTTACGATCCGACCACGCCATCCGCGCCAGCTACGCAGGATGCCACACTCAACCTCGGTTTTGGCAACGTGCCGGCAGGCACTCCCCAGACCGTCGCGATCACAGGAACGTCGGCAGCCTTGGCTGCGGGGCAGGTATCGGCCACCGACAATCCGCAGGTTGCGCTCTACACGATGACGCTGCCATTCCCGGGAAGCGTGACGATCAACTTCGGCCCAACCACAAGCTACGGATTGCAGACTTGGACGCAGTCAACCGCGATGGCCGGGGGCCAGGTGAGCATCTTCGTGGCGGGCATGCAGGGCAGCACGCTGTATCACATGCAGGCTGCCTTGCAGTTTGCAAACGGTATCACCGCTAATGATGCGGATCACACCTTCACCACGGGTGCGGTGCCTGCGAATATGGTGTTGAATGTGAGGACGATGACCACGCCCGGATACACACCCCAACCGGGCCTCGAACTGATGAATCCCTTGGGAATTCAGACCGGGGTGATCGTTGACGATCTTTCCGGCAACGAGCTGTGGACGTACCACGATCCCGGCAACACTGCTCTGAATTTTATCGACGGCGTCAAAATGCTTCCCGATGGCGATTTCCTGATGGTGATAGGCCCTAATTCTTCCAACCCTCTCGCGGGACCGGTTCCCGGCGGAGCGATCAACGAGATTCGCGAAGTGAATCTCGCGGGAGACACGGTGCGCGAAATTTCAATCAACGACCTCAATTCAGAACTGGCCAACGCGACGTGCGCCGAGTGCAACGTCACGCTGGACGTGTTTCATCACGACGTCGAACCCCTCCCCAACGGCCACATTCTCGTGCTGGCGAACACGACGATGAACCTTTCGAGCACCAGCACGCCGCCTCTGACCAATGAACCGGCGACAACGGTGTTGGGCGACGTAATCGTGGATCTGGATCAGAATATGAAGCCTGTCTGGGCCTGGAACGAGTTCAATCATCTCGATCCCAACCGTCACCCTTTGGGGTTTCCCGACTGGACGCACACGAACGCCATCATTTATTCAAAAGATGACGGCAATATTCTCGTCTCGATCCGCCATCAGAATTGGGTCCTGAAGATCAACTATGCCGACGGCACGGGAGACGGCAGCATTTTATGGCATCTGGGTGAGGGCGGTGATTTCACCCTCGTGGGTGGAACCGATCCGACCGACTGGCAATACGCGCAGCATGGCCCATCATTCTTTAGCACGAATACGACGGGCGTCTTCTCGCTCGGCTTGATGGACAATGGAAACGACCGGATGTTTCCCGCGGGGGTGACCTGCGGAAGCACCGGGGCACCGCCATGTCTCTACACAGCCGTGCCCGTCTTCCAGATTGATGAGACAGCCATGACGGCTACTCTGACCTTCCATCAGATCTTGCCGACCAACCTTTACAGCGACTTTGGCGGCAATGCCGAACAACTCGCGAATGGGAACGTTGAGTACGACCTCTGCGCCATCGGAGAAGCCTACGAAGTGACCCAGACCAGCACCCCGAAGATGGTCTGGGCCATGTATGCGGGCATCGGCGACTACCGCTCCTTCCGTATACCCAGCCTTTATCCGGGAGTGCAGTGGTGACGCTGCCGGGAGGATTCCCGCCGAGTCCGCGGCGCGAGCGTCAGGGTTTCGGGTGATCCTTGAGCATTAGGATGGGCTTAGGGACTGATCCATTGGGAGAGTAAGGCTGGCCGTCGAGCATCTGGGTTAGCTCGCCCTCTGACGAACTCTTGGGCACGAATTTCCATTCGGTCGAGGGCGCGTACTGATCTTTTTGGATGGCGACGAAATAGAGCGCTCCTGACCGGATATGGACATTGAGGAGCGGCCCATCGCCGACGTCGATGTGTGTGTCGTCGTCGAGATTGCCGTTCTTGTCGCGGCCGATATCGAAATTATTCAGATCCCCGGCAATTTCGCCTCGTTCGTCTTCCTTCACCACGAGGATCGCGAACACTCTCCCGCCGAAGCTGCCTTTCCAGGTGCCCAGGAATGGCTTGAGGTCGGGCTTGGCTTCCTTTGTTTGCTGCGCAGTCTCGCTCTGTCCGGCCAAAGCGGACGGTGAGGAAGCGGCTACGCCGGCGAGCACCAGAAACAGCGAGCCGCCCAAAAGGAGCGCAGCGAGCTCATGCCTGTTGGCGGTTCGATTCCGGCCGGTGAATCGCATGATGTCCCCCGTTTTCTGGCAACGGCTATGAGCCGGTAGAAGAGTAGTGCCGCGTCCCAAAATTCCATAGCGAAATGGCAATCGCCAGAAACACAGCCGCGACCACCGGAACGAAGGGCGCATATTCCGGCACCACCGCGCGCCCCAACAAACGCACGCTAGGATAAAACGAAGCAAGCCCGAAGGGAATAATCCAGCACAGGAAGAATTGCACGGCTCCGCTATAGATCGAGAGCGGGTAGCGCCCAAAAGCGATCACGTTCCACACGGGCGGATGGATGCCGATGCGGTCCTCGAACCAAAATGACGCTGTCGTCAGGATCAAGAAAATCGAGAGATAAATCACGCTGGCGCAGATTCCGAAAAAGATGAGCAACGCCAGCTTTTCGAACGTCCACGCGACGTGCAGGCGATGCGCGCCCCACCACATGCAGAAAAGGCCGGTCGCGATGCCTTGCACGGCCTCGATGCGAAAGGTCTCGAACAGAATCTGGAAGAGAGACGAAATCGGCCGCAGGAGGATGCGGTCGAATTTGCCTTCGATGATGTAGTCGTTGCCGAAATTGTAGAGATTCGCCGCCAGAATATTGAACACGCCGTAAGGAATCAGCGAGAAGCCATAAAGGAAAAGCTCTTCCGGAAGGTTCCATCCCGCGAGCTGCGGCGCCTTTCGAAAGAGCACGAGCACGAAGGCAAGCCCAAAAATCGTGGCCGCGAAGCTTGTAATCAGGCTGACCATGAAATCGCCGCGGTAGCCCAACTGCACCTTGGCGTACTGCGTGAAATAGTCGAAGAGCAGCCCGGCGTAACGCGCGGTATTGCGCGCGAGCGCGACCGGGCGAGCGGTTTCGGCCTGGTTGGCCCTCCCGGACGTCACATCATCCTCCGTGAATCGACATCGAGCCGAGGCAGCGGTTCCACCAAAGGTGCGCCAGAGTCAGGAGCGCGACCACCCACAGCCACTGGATTCCCAGCGCCCGCAGCGCCTGCGAATGGTCCAGATGGCCGAGATAGATCTGCAGCGGCGTGTAGGCGATGTGCTCGAATGGGAGCCACGCCATCACTTTGCGAATGCTGTCCGGGAAAAACGACATGGGCAGCAGCAGTCCCGAAAGCAGCTCGATCAGCCATTGCTTGGCACGCACGAGCGCGAGGATCGACTTCAGCGGGATCGCGCACGTACCGATCAGGAAACCGATCGCGCCCATCAGGAAGAAGCTTCCAAGCACAGACGCGAGAAAAATGTAAAAGTGCCCGCGCGATGCCGGCCCTTGCATCGGAAAAATGAAAGAGACGACAAGCGCGGTCGGCAGCGTCAGCAGGATCAGGCGAAATGCCGATTCGCCCATCGACCGCGAGATCCACATCCACTGGATCGAGACGGGCTTGATCAGGTCCATCGCGATCCGGCCGTCGATTACTTCGTAGGCCATTTCCTGATCGATTGTGTTGGTATAAAACGAGCGGATGATCCAGCCCACGCTGACGTAGGTGAGCATCTGCCCCATGTTGTAGCCGGCGATCGATTGCCCGGGATGGTAGACGGCGCTCCAGATGAAATAGTAGATCGTGACGTTGAGCGAATACGTGATGATGCCGGTGAAATAGCGCAAGCGGAACGCCAGGATATTGACGAAGCCGACGCGCATGAATTCGGCGTACGGCGCGAGAGCTTCGATCATCAGGCGTTCACTTCGAGCGAGGCTTCACCCGCGTAGATGCGTTTCACGATTTCCTCGATGGGCTCATCTTCGATCAGCAGATCGCGGACTTCGACGGTATCGAGGATCTGGCGAATCAAGTCCGCCGTGCCCACGCGCCCGCGGTCGAAGCGGATGCGGTAGGTCAATTCATCCACCTGCTCGAGCTCGAGCCCCTCGCGGCAGCAAGCGGCCACTCGCGCCACCTGCGCCCGATCCTTGAGCGCGAATTTGATCTGCTTGGTGCGCAGCAGGCGCTGCTTCAGGTCTTCGAGCGGGCCATCGTAGAGGACGCGCCCATGGTCGATGATCATGATGCGGCGGCACAGCTCCTCGATGTCGTCGAGATCGTGCGTGGTCAGCAGCACGGTCGTCCTAAACTCCCGGTTGATCGACCGCAGGAACTGCCGGATGTGATCTTTGGCCACCACGTCGAGCCCGATGGTGGGCTCGTCGAGAAAAAGCAGCGGCGGGTTGTGCAAGAGCGCCGCCGCGAGGTCGCAGCGCATGCGCTCGCCGAGCGAGAGTTTGCGCACCGGCGTGTGCAGGTAATCGCGGATGCCGAGGATCGCGTTGAAATGCTCCATACGCGCGTCGAAATCGCGTTGCGGCACGTCGTAGATGCGGCGCAGCAGCTTGAAGGATTCCACCACGGCGATGTCCCACCAGAGCTGCGTGCGCTGCCCGAAGACGGCCCCGATCGTCTTCACATATTGCGCGCGCTGCCGGGAGGGAACAAAACCGTTGACGCGAATCTCGCCGCTCGTGGGAACGAGAATGCCGGTCAGCATCTTGATGCTGGTGGATTTGCCCGCGCCGTTGGGGCCAATGTAACCGACCATTTCGCCGCGCTCGACCGAAAAGCTCACGCGGTCGACTGCCGCCACCGTGTGGTAATCGCGCACGAACAGGTTCTGTATCGAGCCCAGGAGGCCTTCGCGGCGTTTGAAGCTGCGAAAATGTTTCGAGAGGTCGCGGACGTAGATCGGAGTCTCGGATGCCATGCGCAGGAAGATTCTAGCATTTGCGGCCAATGCGTGCCGGGCTAGGCGGCGTGGCCACGGGCGATCAGTTCGTGCACGCGCCCGACGATCTCTCCCACACGCACCGGGCGATAGATCACGGTGTCGACCGGCGGCAGCGGCACGGTTTCGGTGCGTGAGGCGATCACGATCGTAGGGACGCTCTTTACAAGCTTCTGCACGCCCGGATCATCGGTCAGCTCAGGCACCGCCTCGAGCACCACGACGGCGGGCAACTGGCCGCCGGCGATGGCGCGGCCCGCGTCGCCAGGTGCGTCCATGCCGAGCGCCTCGATCCCGCGCTCGCGCAGCTCGGCGCGAACGCCGGCGCGGAGGTTCCAATCGCGCGCGATGATGAAGACAACTGGCATCTCGTCTTTCGAGTGTAGCATCGAGACATATGCGGTTCATGGAATCGGCCAATCGGTTTGCATAGGAAGCCCGGAAACGGTCTGTTACAATTTTTCTTATTTCGGAGCGGGCCGCGTTGAAGCGCGGCACTATGGCGGAAAAGAACACGCGAAAAAGGACCGTTTTGATCGTAGCGGCCGTGGCCGTAGTGCTAATCGGCTATTTTGCCCTGCGCAAAAAGCCGCCGGCCGTGCCTGTAGTGGAAGTGATGCGCTCGGATCTGAATGCGAGCATCACGAGCAATGGCAAGGTCGAGCCGATTTCGCCGTTCGTGGCGCGCGCCGAATTTCCGACCTTCGTGGACAAGGTTGCTGCAACGGAAGGGCAGGCGGTGCGCCGCGGCGAGTTGATTCTCACTCTCGATGCGGCAGATATCCGCGCTCAATTGGCGCAGGCGCGGGCCGATCTGCTGTCGGCGCAAAACGATCTGCAAAACGCGCGGGCCGGCGGTCCGCCGGAGCAGGTGGCGCAGCTGAAGGGTGATCTCGCTGCCGCGCGCATTCAGGTGGCCAGCCTCGAACGCAACACCAAGTCGCTCGAGGATCTCGTGGCGAAACAAGTCGCCACGCAGGAGGAACTGGCGCAGGCGCGGACGAACCTCGCGAAGGCGCGCGCCAATCTGGAGGCGCTCGAGGCGAAGAAGAAGGATTTGGCGCAGCGGTCGGCGTCTATCGTGGAAAGCGCGGGCCTTCGGGTAAGCCAATCGCAGGAACAGGTCCGGGCGCTCGAAGAAAAGGTGCGGTCGGCCACGGTCATCGCGCCCTTCGATGGCACGCTGTACTCGCTGCCAGTCAAGACCGGCGACTACGTGCAGATTGGCCAGACGCTCGCGGAAATGGCGGACCTGCGCCACGTGCGCGTGCGCGCGTTTGTCGATGAGCCCGATCTGGGCGGTCTCGAGCCGAATCAGGATGTCGAAATCACCTGGGACGCCAAGCCGGGACAGACGTGGACCGGGCACACCGAGCAGATACCGAAGCAGGTCGTCTCGCGCGGAATGCGGAGCGTAGGCGAGGTGCTCTGCTCGATCGACAATGCGAAGCTCGAGCTGCTGCCCAATGTGAACGTGGAGGTTCGGATTCTCGTGAACGAGCGGCGCGGCGTCGTTGTAGTGCCGCGAGAAGCGGTTGGCGAAGACGGCGGGCAGCATTACGTTTTTGTAGTGGAAGGCAACAGAGTTGAGCGGCGAAACATCACGGTAGGAATTGCCAACGCCTCGAATTATGAGGTGCTGGCAGGTTTGACGAGCGGCGATGTCGTTGCTCTGCCGCGAGACCGGCGGCTGCGCACCGGGATGGAGATTCGCCCCACGGAGGCTGAGTGAAAACACGGCGGAGTTTTCTGATGGCGGTGATTCTGAGCGGGTGCGCGGTTGCATCGTGGTGTGCGCCGCGCGCGGCGGCGGCGCCCGCGCCTGCGGACGTCTCCGCGTCAGTCTCCCAGGCGAAGCAGCAATTCGAGGCGGGGAACTACTCGGGCACGATTTCGACGTTGCAGCCGGCAGCGTCGGAGGCTCCCTCGAACGGCGAAGTGTATTACTGGCTTGGCCGAAGTTATTACGAGCTGCGCGATTACGACAATTCCATATCCAACCTCGAGAAAGCCGCCGCGATCGACCCCAGGAATTCGGTCTATCACCAATGGCTCGGGGAGGCGGATGGCGGGAAAGCCGACGTCGACCGGAGTTTCTCGTACGCCCGAAAAGTGAAGAAGGAGTTTGAGGTGGCTGTCAGTTTGAATGGATCGAACATCGAGGCGCGGCGCGATCTCGAGGAGTTTTGCCTCGATGCGCCCTGGATTGTCGGGGGCAGCAAGGATGAGGCGCTGGCGCAGGTGAACTCGATTGCGGCCATCGATCCCATTGCCGGGCATCTCGCGCGCGCGATGTATCTGCGGGCTCTGAAGAACAACGAAGGGGCTGAAAGCGAGTACAACCAGGTGCTGGCGGCCAAACCCACGAAGCCCGAGCCGTATTTCGAGGTCGCCGATTTCTATATCACGCAGAATAATCCGGCCGGCATCGAAACCGCGGTTCAGGGGGCGGCTATGGTGAGCCCCCACGATTCGCGGATCGGCTTTTATCGCGGCGCCGAGGGAGTGCTGGGAAGCCAGGATCTGCCGGATGCCGAACGCGACCTGAAATCGTATCTTGCGAATTCGCCGGATCGCAGCGACTGGCCGTCGCATGCCTCGGCGCGCGTGTGGCTCGGCCGGCTCTATGAGCTCCAGGGAAAAGCTCCGGATGCGGCGGAGCAATACCGCGCGGCGCTTCAGCTGAATCCGCGGGATAAGGATGCGCGGGCGCGGCTCGACAAATTGGGCAAGAGCACGCAATAGCCGCGTTGGCGAATCGCGGCTCCTCTGGCCGCGGCGGTGCACCGAAGCGAAAATTTCTTCATGGCGAGTACGCGCAACACGACGGCCCTGTGGAGCGAGATTTTTCAGCTCGCGATACAGGCGCTGCGCGCGAATAAGATGCGCTCGGCGTTGACGATGCTCGGCGTCGTAATCGGCACCGCCTCGATCGTGCTCGTCGTCACCATCGCGCTCACGGGGCAGCGCTACATCCTTGGGCAAATCGAGGGAGTGGGCGCGAATCTCGTCTACGCGCACCTCGTGAAATCGGGCGAAGAAGGCGCGACGGTTTTCGCGGACCGGATTACGCCGGCCGACCGCGCCGCCGTCGAGCAGGGCCTTCCTGAACTCGTCACACAAACGGCCGGGTCCAACTGGCTGACGATGACGATGGACGTTGCCGGCCGCGAGCGCATGGTGAGCGTGGTGGGCGTCACCGACGGCTTCCAACAGATTCGCAATCTGGAAGTGCTTAGCGGGAGATATTTCGATCAGGATGATCTCGCATCCGGAAGCAAGGTGTGCTTGTTGACGCAAGCTCTCGCGCGGCGCATCACTCCCATCGGCGATCCGGTGGGCCGCGACATTCAGGTGGGAGAGCTCCATTTCACCGTGATCGGAGTGTTTCGCGAACGAGTGGCCACGCTCGGCGAGTCGGAGCTGACATCCGACTCCATTCTGATTCCGTTTTCCCTGCTCAAGTCTTTCACCGGCAGCGATTATTTCCAGACGCTCTACGCGCGGGCGGATAGTCCTGAGGATGTCCCCGCCGTCACCCGCGACGTGGCCGAGATCTTGCAGAGCCGCCATCGGCCCGGCGCGCACTATCGAGTGGATAATCTGAGCAGCATTCTCGAGACGGCGCGCAGCGTGGCAATGGGGCTCACGGTGGTGCTGGTGCTGGTCGCATTGATCGCGCTCGCGATCAGCGGGATCGGCATCATGAACATCATGCTGGTCACCGTTACCGAGCGCACCCGCGAAATCGGGATTCGCAAGGCCATCGGCGCCACGCGCAACGCTATCCGCTACCAGTTTCTAATGGAGGCGACGGTGATCAGCGGGATGGGCGCGCTCGCAGGAATCCTGATCGCGATTTCGATTCCGCCGCTGCTGAATTTCCTGATCACCTTCATTCCGGACGCCAGCGATGTTAGCGTTCAGGTATCGTGGGTTTCGGTGGCGCTGGCATTCATCGTATCCTGCTCCACGGGCCTGCTCTTCGGTTATTTGCCCGCGAACCGCGCGGCCGGGCTCGAGCCGGCAAGGTCGCTGCACTATGAATAGCTGCGGAGAGAGCTCCGAGGAAGGTGAACGTGAAGGCAAGTAGGTTTGCGATAGCAGCCGCGGTTGTGGCGATTTGCTGTGTTGCTCCTGCGCATGCGCAGGACGCGCAGCCGCTTACGATGCATCAAGCCATCACGCTGGCTTTGCAGAATAGCCGCGACCTGAAGCTTGCTCGCGTGCAATACAACGTGGCGGCCAACGAAGCGGGCGTGGACCGCGCGGCTTTTCGCCCGAACCTCTACACTGGCGCCGGCCTCGCATATACGCACGGCTTTCCGTCGCTGCCGGGCGGCGGAGCGCCTTCGGTGTTTCAGCTCGACTATCAGCAGACCGTTTTCGATCCGTTGCTCAAGGGGCAGCAGAAGGCCGCCGAAGATCGCGCGAAAAATCAGAAGCTGGAAATGGATCACGTCCGCGACGATGTGATCGTCCGCACGGCGACGGAATATCTCGAACTCGCGAAGGTGCAGCACTCGCTTGACCTGCTGCATAGCGAGCAGGCCAGCGCCGAGAAAATTCTTGAGGCGCTTCGCGAGCGCGTGGCCGCCAATCAGGAGCTGCCGATCGAGCTGACGCGCAGCCAGCTGACTTTGGCGCGCATCAACGAGCAGACGATAAAGCTCGAAGACCGCGAGGAAACGCTCGAGGAAGAGCTTCGCGACCTTACGGGACTACCCGACACCCAGTCGATCCAGGCCGAGCAGCAAGAGCCGTCCTTCGCCGTCGATCAGTCGCAATCCGATATGGAGGATTTGGCGTTGCAGAATGACCAGAGCGTCGCGGAAGCGGAAAACGAGCGTGAGGCCCGAGAACACATTCTGCGTGGCGCGCATCTCAGCTATTTCCCGACGATCGACATCGTGGGGCAGTACAGCGTGTTGAGCAAGTTCAATAATTACAATGAGTTTTACAATAAATTCGAGCGCAACAACGTCAACGTAGGCGTGCAAATCACGATTCCTCTTTTCGCCGCGAAAACGTCCGCGAATGTCGCATTGGCGAAGAGTCAGTTGGACGAGGCCGACTTGCTCCTCGACAACAAGCGCCAGCAGGTCCGCCTCGACGTGCAGCAAAAGGCGCGCGGCGTGCGCGAGCTCGACGCCAGCCGCGAAGTGGCCCGCCTCGATCTGCAGCTTGCCCAGGAAACCCTGCGGCAGGTGCAGGATAAATTCGACCAAGGCAACGCAACATTACAGCAGATCGAGCAGGCGCGCCTTGATGAGAACGACAAATGGCTCGCCTTCCTGAATGCCGATTTCGCCCGCCAGCAGGCCCAGCTGAATCTTCTCGAAGCAACCGGCCAATTAGCCAAGGTTTTTCAATGAGATGCATCGAAAAAGGCGGGCTTTCGATGGGCTCCGTAATGCAGTAGAATGCTTTAAGAGGTCGTAGTCGGCGAAACTTCTGAGGGGGTATTGATGCCGTCTGTGATGAAAACGCTGCTGTTGAACCCGCCAAGCTTTGAAAAGTTTGATGGGGGAGCAGGTTCCCGCTGGCCCGCCACGCGCGAGATCGAGTCGTACTGGTATCCGGTTTGGCTCGCCTACGCCGCAGGCATGCTGCCGGGCAGCCGGCTGCTCGACGGCCCGCCGCATCACATCCCGCCCGCAGAGGTGATTCGCACCGCCCAAGATTACGAATTCGTCATCCTATTCACCTCTACGGTCGGCTTCCTCAGCGACCTGCGCATGGCCCGCGCGATGAAAGAGGCCAAGCCCGACCTGAAGATCGCCTTCGTTGGCCCGCACGTGCAGATCAAGCCGGCGGAAAGTTTGCTGGCGAGCGCGGACATAGACTTCGTCGTGCGCGGAGAATTCGACCATGCCGTCGTGGAATACGCCAAGGGCATGCCCGTTTCCGAAATCGCGAATGCCAGCTACGTGAAAGACGGCAAAGTAATCCACAATCCGTCGCGGCCGCTGATGCAGACCGAAGAGCTCGACGCGCTGCCTTTTGCCACCGAAGTGTACGAAAAGAATCTCACCATCGAGAATTACAACGTGCCGTTCCTGCTGCACCCGTTCGTTTCCTTTTATACGACGCGCGGCTGCCCGGCGCTCTGTACCTTCTGCCTCTGGCCGCAGACGCTTTCCGGACATCAATGGCGCCAGCGCTCCGTTGAAAACGTGGCGCGCGAATTCAAGCAGGCGCACAAGATGTTCCCGCAGGCGAAGGAATTTTTCTTCGACGACGACACCTTTAACATCCGCAAAGACCGGGTGGTCGCCCTCTGCAAGGAATTCAAGCCGGTCGGCTTCCGCTGGTCCTGCACGGCGCGCGTCCACGGCGACTATGAGACGCTGAAGGCCATGGCCGACGCGGGCTGCCGCCTGCTGATCGTCGGCTTCGAATCGGGCGACGAGCAGATCCTGAAAAACATCAAGAAGGGGCAAACGCTCGAGATGGGCCGCAATTTCGTGAAGAACTGCAAGAAGGTCGGCATCCACGTCCACGGCGACTTCATCATCGGGCTTCCCGGTGAAACGAAAGATACGATCGAAAAAACCATCGACTTCGCGAAAGACCTCGACTGCGAGACGATTCAGGTGTCGATGGCCCACGCCTATCCCGGCACCGAGCTCTACGACAAAGGCACACGCGAAGGTTTCCTCGCCGGCGAAGCGATCACCGACGATGGAGGGCATCAGCTTCCGCATCTCGAATATCCGGGCCTTTCCCGCGAATACATGGTCGAAGCCGTCAACCGCTTCTACGACAGCTACTATTTCCGTCCGCGGGTGGCATGGCGCATCGTTCGCGACGCGCTCTGGGATTCGCACGAACGCAAGCGCCTCTACCACGAAGCCGTCGATTTCCTGAAGCTTCGCGCGGATCGCGTGAAGGTGGCGCGCACGCGCAAGGGCGTCGAGAAAAAATCGATCGTCGCGGTGCCGCCGATGAACCCGCCGCCGGCCGTGGGAGTGACAGGCGAGTCGCAAGAGGCATGACGTCGTCGCAGGGCCTGCACCTCAAGACGGCTGTCCTGATCGTGATCATGGTTTCCGTCGCCCCGCTGGGCGACATTTTCCTCCGCAAGGGCATGGAGCAGGTGGGCGCGATGCCCGGCTGGATGCCCGGCGAACTCTTCCGGTTTTTCTTCGCGGCTTTTACGTCCGGCACGGTCTGGATCGGTATCGGCCTGCTGCTCGCATTCTTCGTCGCGTATATGCTGGTGCTTTCCTGGGCCGACTACAGCTACGTGCTGCCGGCGTCTTCGATTTCGACGCTCGTGGTCGCACTCCTTGCCCGCTTCGTGCTGCATGAGACGGTGCGGCCGTTGCGCTGGGCTGGCGTCGCCCTGATTTGCATGGGCGTTTTCGTCGTGGGCCGCACGCAGCCGCGGACCACGGAGCGCTGATCGTGCTCACAGCGGCGATCCTGTATTTCCTGATCGTGGTGCCGGGCACATGCGGCGAAATGTGCATGTCGCGCGCGATGAAGACGATCGGCGAGGTGACCGATTTCCGGCCGCACGCCATCGTTCGCACGATGTGGCGCGCGATGAAGGTTCCGTGGTTTTGGATCGGCATCACGCTGATGGCGTCCGGCTTTTTTTCCCTGCTCGGAATGCTGTCCGTAGCCAAGGCCAGCTTCGTGTTTCCCGCCACCGCGCTCAGCTATGCGGTGGGCACGCTCGGCGGCAAGCTGTTTCTCGGCGAACGCGTCACGCCGCAGCGCTGGTTCGGCGTCCTCATCGTCTGCATTGGCGTATTATTGGTCGCGCTCGGCAAGGGCTAGCGGAAGAGGGATCGTAGATGACCGGCTGGACGGCGGTACGCGACGCGCTCCTGGTGCTGGCGGCCGCGCCCTTCTTCTACTACGTTGCCGCGATCGTGGCCGCCGGGAAATTCTTCCGCGAGAAGCCCGCGGCGCCGGCGTTATCCGGCTCCGATTCCGCCCCGCCCGTCAGCATCCTCAAGCCGATCCGCGGCCTCGACCGTGAAACCTACGAGAACTACGCGAGCTTCTGCCGGCAGGATTACCCGGACTACGAAATTCTCTTCTGCGTGACCGACCAATCCGAGCCGGCGATTCCGGTAATCGAAAAACTGATCCGCGATTTTCCGGATCGCGCGATCCGCCTGCTGATCGGCTCCGAGGAAACGGGCGTCAGCGACAAGGTCAACAAGCTCGCGCGCATGGCGGGCGAGGCGCGGCACGACGTGCTGATCGTCACCGATAGCGACGTGCGCGTCGATCCGGGATTCCTGCGCGCGATCGCCGCGCCGTTCGATGATCCAACGATCGGCGGCGTGACGTGCCTTTATCGCGGGCTCACCGACGGATCGTTCGCCGCCGATCTCGAGGCGCTCGGCAATAGCGCCGATTTTGCGCCCGGCGTGCTCGTTGCATGGCTTGGAGGCGGTGGCAGCCTCGATTTCATGCTCGGTGCGGTGATGGCCACCACCCGGCGGCGCCTCGCCGAAATCGGCGGCTTCGAATCGCTCGCCGATTATCTTTGCGACGACTACGAGCTCGGCAATCGCATCGCCGCGCGCGGCCATCGCATCGAACTGAGCCCGTTTCCCGTGGCCATCGATTACCCGCACCAGACGCTCGCCGACGCCTTCCGCCATCAGCTTCGCTGGAATCTGGCGATCCGCTATTCGCGGCCCTGGGGACATCTCGGCATGATCTTCACGCACGGGCTGGTGTGGGCGATCGCGGGCATCCTCCTGCTCCATTCGTGGCAGGGCGCGCTCGCATTTGCGGCCGCGTATTCGCTGCTTCGTGTGGAGGTGGCGCTCGGCGTGGGCGCGCGGGGCATGGGCGATACTCTGGTCCGCCGCAAGCAATGGATGCTGCCGCTGCGCGACGTCTTCGCCTTCGTCGTCTGGGTCGCCAGCTTTTTCCCGCAGCGCATCCACTGGCGCGGGCGCCGATTCTACGTCCGCAACAAGCGCCTCGTCCGCGCCGAGTGAATCGTATTCTGAATCGAAGATCGAACGAGTAGATTCCCCGTAGGGGTGTCGATTGAGTTGTCAAAGAACTCCCACCCTCGTCGAGAGGGGTTACAGGAGCCTTCTGGCTCAACGCGCATGTCTCCTGTCTCATAGGGTGACACTTTCACGTTGCCGTTACGGGGTGACAGAATTATGGAGCTAAGACAAGCCGACTTGTCGCCCGTTGACGAAATTACGTTCCGCCAGTAAAGTACCTGTAGGTCGCGCCTGCGGCCTTTTTTGTTGCCTGCCTACGCGCAGGCGGGTCCCGCCGGCGGGGAAGCAGTTCAGCCGGACGTTTTACGCCGAGCGGTCTCGCGGCGCAAAGCGGGATCGAAATATTGGGATGTCGTCCAATCGGTAGGACACGGGTCTCTGGAACCCGGTATCTAGGTTCGAGTCCTAGCATCCCAGCCAAACTTTCCTAGGCCCATATATCGTTGCCTCGCCTGCCGTCCTTTCTACATCTATGCTACAGGCTGGGACGCGCGCGAGTCCGAGTTCATGAAGAGCGGAGGCGGCATGGGCGATAATTTTTCAGGTCAGGTAGCATTGGTGGCGGGCGGCACGGGCGGGCTGGGAAAAGCGGTGAGTCTCGCGTTTCTCGAAGCAGGCGCCAGCGTCATCGCGACCTACCGCAACCAAGGAGAATTTGAGGCGCTGCGCGCCCCGGCCTCCGCCCAGGCGTCGCGGCTCGAGGGTCGCAGCGTCGACGTGACGAATGACGACGCCGTCGGGCAGATGGTCGCGTCCATCGTTGCCCAGCACGGAAAAATCGACGCGCTGGCAAACACGGTCGGCGGCTACGACGCCGGCGCGAAACTGTGGGACACCGAGCCGAAGGTGTTCGAGCGCATGTTCGCGCTGAATTTCTATTCAGGCTACGTGCTGTCGCGCGCGGTGGCGCCGGCGATGCTGAAAAGGGGCCGCGGCGCGATCGTCAACGTCGCGTCCACGGCGGCGATCGATCATGCGGGATCGGCGGCTGCCTATGCCGCATCCAAGTCCGCGGCGGTGGCGATGATCGATTCGCTCGCGGCGGACCTGAAAGGCACCGGCGTGCGCGCCAATTCGATTCTGCCAAGCATCATTGATACGGAAGCGAACCGCAGGGCGATGCCGCACGCCGATTTCGCCAAATGGCCGAAGCCTGAGGAGATCGCCCGCGTGATTTTGTTCCTGTGCAGCGACGACGCCAAATTGATCCACGGCGCGGCGATCCGAATCTAGCCAGGTTCGAGTCCTGACATGCCAGCCAACCTACTTAGGCCCGACGAATCTACAACCCAACAAGCGCTTTTTGGCAGGCCGATATGAAGAAAATGACGGCGGGATCTTTCAAAGCGAAGTGCCTCGCGGTTATCGACGAGGTTCAGGCCAACGGCGAAGCCGTTTTGATTACGAAGTACGGCAAGCCTGTCGCAAAGTTGGTCCCGGTAAATGAAGAGCCCGATGAGATCTTCGATTTCTTCGCTGGCAAAGGCGTAATCGTGGGCGATCTGGTTTCGCCCGCGCTCTCGGCCGAGGAGTGGGGCAAACCGCATTAATTGATCCGACCAACATTGTCAACGCGCCGCGGCTCGCGTGATAATGAATGCATGACCTCAACCACCGCCTTTGCCAAAGGACAGTTCGTCCAGTCGCCTGAATTCGAAAAGAATCTCGATCGGCTCGCCGAAGTCGCTGTGCGCGTGGGCCTGGGCATCGCGCCCGGCCAGGAGCTGGTGATGACCGCGATGCTCGAGGCGGTTCCGCTGGCCCGGCTGATCACGCAACACGCTTACAAAGCGGGGGCCTCGGTTGTCACGTCGCTGCTCGCCGACGAGCAATCGGCGCTCTACCGTTTCCGCTACGCCTCGGACGCCAGCTTCGATGCAGCGCCCGCGTGGCTTTACGAAGGCATGGCCGCGGCATACCGGAGCGGCGCCGCGCGCCTCGCGATTGCCGGCAACGATCCCTCGCTGCTGTCGAAAGAGGATCCGGAAAAGGTGAGCCGCGTGAATCGCGCCACTTCGAAAGCGTACCGTCCCGCGCTCGAGCTGATCGCGCGCCACGAGATCAATTGGACGATCTGCGCCTGCGCCACTCCCGCGTGGGCCGCCGCCGTATTCCCCGATCTGCCGCACGACGAAGCATTCGCGCGCCTGTGGCAAGCCATTTTCGCGGCGTCGCGCGCCGATCAGCCCGATCCGGTGGCCGCGTGGAAAGCGCACGATGCGAACTTGCACGCCCGCGCGGACCGCCTGAATGAAAAGCGCTACGCCGCGCTGCACTTCCGAGGCCCGGGCACCGATCTCCGCGTTGGCCTCTCCGACGGCCATCTCTGGCTCGGCGGCGGCACCACGGCGCGCAACGGCCGCTACTGCATTCCGAATATGCCGACCGAGGAAGTTTTCACTACCCCGCACAAAGATCGCACGGAAGGGCGCGTCACCAGCACGAAGCCGCTTTCGTACCAGGGCACGATGATCGAAGAGATTTCGGTGCGCTTCGAGGGTGGAAAGATCGTCGAGGCTCACGCCGCGCGCGGCAATCAGGTGTTGCAGCGCATGATCGAGACGGACGAGGGCGCGCGTAAGCTCGGTGAAGTGGCGCTCGTGCCGTACTCATCGCCAATCGCCTCGAGCGGCCTGCTATTCATGAACACGCTTTTCGATGAAAACGCAGCGTGCCACATCGCCCTCGGCCAAGCTTATAGCACGTGCCTGAAGGATGGCGATACGCAAACGCCCGAGCAGCTTGCGTCGCGCGGAGCAAACAGCAGCCTGATTCACGTGGATTGGATGATCGGTTCGAACAAAATCGACGTGGACGGCATCACCGCGGCAGGAAATTCCGAGCCGGTGATGCGCGCGGGAGAGTGGGTCTAGCGAGGATCCAGAGCGCGTGCGAAATTCGTAGCTATTGTAGGGGCGCTGCTTGCTGCGCCCGGACTCGTGCATCGCGCCGCCATCGGCGAGGGTGGGGTCTTCGCCTCACTCGACGGCGATGCGAGACCCGTGCTGCGCGCTCCCCGAAAGGTGCTCGATCCGTTGATCGATCACGGCGCGAATCGCCTTCAGGAATTCAACCCGCGAGTTCGTGAGATGTTGTTTCACCGCGGGCGAAACGTCGAAAATTTTCGCCACGTGGTCCAGCACCTCATGGCACACGCAGCGCTCGCCTCCCGCGCTCTGGCTCGGCGGATTCGGATTTGAAGCGGTTTGTTCGGTGCTCATTGCGTCTCCTTCATCTCGACGGTGAGAACCCGGTTATCAAGTCTCGCTCGAGAGGGAAGCAGCGTCGCCATCGACCGCGGCAAGCCGATATGCCTGCGCAGCGTGCCGATTTCGACGACCAGTTCGTCGCCCTTCTTGAATAATCCCACTTCGCCTTTCGCCGCAAACGGCAGCAGCAGGCGAATCTCGTAAACCCCGTCCGATTTCCCGAAGGTGTAAGGTTTCTCCGTTCGGGTCACGGCAGCAGGGTCTTCGCCTTCATCATACAGCACGCCGGCCAGCTCCCGCAGCCGCTCTTTTCCCAGCACCTCGTGCGCGAAAAGCGGCACGCGCCGCACGGGCACCGGCGCAAAATATTCCTCGATCTCCTCGAGCACCTTTTCCTGCGAAGTGTGCCACTCAGCGAAAAACGCGTCCGTCAGGTCCCGCGGCAGCAGCCGGTTGACGATCACGGCGTCCACCGTAAGCCCGTGCAGCGAGAAATAGACGAAGGCGCGCTGCGTTTCACGCAGCACCATCTTCTCGGGGTTCGTCACCAGGCGGACGCTCGTCGTGTAAGGATCCTCCATCAGGTCGTCCACGCCTTCGAGCTTTTCGAAAAGATTGCGGATGTTCGCGAAGTAGCTGTCGGTCGGCAGCTCGAAAGGCGCCACGCGATTCGCGATCGGTCGCACCGCCTTCAGCAAATTGCGCTGAAACGGGAAAATGTGCTTCATGTACCAGTCGAGCGTCGTCGGCATGCTGATGAACCGCATCGACTCCGCGGTCGGCGCCGCGTCCAGCACGATCACATCGTAGCGCTGCTCGCGCCGGTATTCGTTGATGTACATCATCGCGCTGAGCTCTTCCATGCCCGGCAGGATCGCCAGTTCTTCGGCTTCCACGCCGCTGATCCCGGTGGTCCGCAGCACCGACGTGACGTAGGAAGAGATTTCCTGCCAGTGCCGCTTGATCTCTTTCTGGATATTCAGCTCGAAAATCGAGAGTTTTTCGCCGATGGGAAAAGGATCGGAGGTTTTCGTATGGAAGAGGTCGCCGCCAAGGTCAAACGAATCCGCCAGGCTATGCGCCGGGTCGATGCTCATCACCAGCGTGCGATGGCCGAGTTCCGCGAGGCGCACGCCCGTAGCGGCCGCCAGGCTCGTCTTGCCCACGCCGCCTTTGCCGCTGAACAATAAAATCCTCATGGCCCATTATAGCGCGGCCCCCAAGCCGACTGCCCCTGCTCTCCGCAGCCGAATCGTGTTCATGCGCGGCGTGCGCCGGCCTTCTTGCCGCGGATGCGTTTCGAGAGGAGAGCCTTCGCCTTTTCGAGTTCGGCGCGGCGCGCGGCCGGAATGCCGCGCCCTCCGCGATTAATAAAGTAATTGAGCATCCGCATGCCTGATTCAGGCCCCTTCGGCGACACTTTTTTCGAAGCCAGCGCGCGAGCGATCGTGGAGGCGCTCTTTGTAAACAAGCCCGCAGGAGGGTGCGTTGAATCCGTCTTCACTTTTGCGACCCATCTTTTGGCGTTTCGTCGGGTGCCGCGCGGTTTCCGAGCCTTCATGAGCGCCTCCTGCCTCTTGACTTCGAGCGGCCGGGCTCGATCCGGTCTGCGTGAGTCGAAGCTACATCGAATTTCATCCGCGTATACAGCGCCAGCCGGATGTGCGACCCGCTGGTGAAACGCTTATGCTCACCGCCCGAGGTCGAGAGCAGTCTAAGTTAGAGCGCATTGATTCAAATCCAGTCGCCTTTATGAAAAGCGACGACTTGGGAAAGATCGAGGTCACAACAATGAGCCGTACCGCCACCGCAACAATAAACAAGACAAACAAGACGCCAGCCGCCCGGAGCTACGACGCGTTCGAGAAGGCTCTCCTGCTCCGAAAGCGGGAGCTGCAAGCGCGCATCTCCGATCTATTCGACGACGTGGCTGTGCAAGCCGAACCCGATGACGAGGGAGACGTCGCCATCCAGAACTATTCGACCGATTGGGCCGCAGCCGCGCTCGATCGCGCACGCCGCACACTGAGCGAGGTCGAAGCCGCGCTCGCGCGAATCAAGGCGGGAGAGTATGGCGTGTGCGATTCCTGCCACATGGCGATTCCGCGGGCACGTCTGGAGGCTTTGCCCTGGGCTCGCCTGTGCGTGGGCTGCGCGGAACGCTACGCGCAGGGAAGCCGCTAAGTGACGCTCCCGGCGCTGCGTTGCCGGGGGCGGTCGTCTTCTTCGAGAAGGGCGACGCCGGCTTTGCCGTCGCGCGTCTTGGAGCCGTGCCCCTTCAGGGTGGCTTCGGCCCGCTCGGCCAGGATCTGACTCGGTGGCCGCACCACCAGGATAGCGCCTTCCTGCTTCACGTGCGTCGCGTAAAACTCCTGCTCGCCGATGTAATCTGGCATGTCGCCGGAATCGTCGTGGACTTCAACCTTTGCCTCTCCGCGCATGCGCAAGCCGCGCAAGGCCCGCGCCACTCGTTCGCGAACGCTGTCGTGCGGCTGAACGCCAAGCTCCTCCGCCTGCGCATCACGGTCAACGTCGCTCACCACTTCGACTTGCCCGCCGCCCATCCCTGCGAGCTCCAGATCGCGAACGGCCGCTTCCGCCTGCTCGTACCTGTCGAATAGCCCGATGAGCACGGTGCGCATGTTTGCCTCACGTGCCCGCGCTATGGCTGCGCTGACGGATTACGCCTACTGCGCCCGCGGCGTGGCTGGTGAGCAGGGCGCTGGCGCGCTTCTGCTCGTCGCGCTTCGCCCGAATCACCATCCATTCGACGTCCGTTGGCCGGCACGCCGCATTGATCACCTCGAAGACGCCGAGATCTTTGGCCCTCTTGTACTGCTCGGAATCGCCAAGGGCCGCCAGCAAGACGACGCGAGCCTTCGATCCCGGTTTTCGCATCGACGTGGCGGCCAGCACGTCGCGATAATCGCCATCGGCAAAGGAGCGCCCGCAGAAGATCAGCCCGACCTCTTGGTTATCCAGTATCTCGCGGCATTGGCTCACGTTAGCCGCGCAGAAGGTGCCGAAACCCTGCCGGTCGAGAATCGACACCAGATGCCGGCGATTCTCCAAATCGGAAGAAGCAACCATGATCTGCCACGTGTCGCTCATGTTGGCCTCCCTGAGGATGTCCGCCTGAAGTGTGGGCTCTGAGAGTGGACCACATGCGCTTCGCAATCAATCCGCAATAGACCTTAGAACCAGCGCGAAAAATACCGTACTGGCTCCAAGCAGGACCGAGGCTGCGAGCGTAAGTCCCCTGCGAGCGCGCGCCCGTCGTTGAGGCTTTTCCGCGCGAGGGAGAGATCAGACTCATCAGAATTTTACGTTCCGGGATAGGGTGGCAAGAGTATGATATGGCTCCCTGGGGCGCCCTACGCCCCTGCCGAGATTCCGCCGGAGGTTCACCATGAAGAAGCCCCTCGTTATCACCGGTATCGTCATTGCGGTGTTGCTGCTGATCGTCATCATCTTGCCCTTCGTGATCAATGTGAACCGGTTCAAGCCCACGCTCGAGTCCAAACTCTCGGACGCGCTGGGCCGCAAGGTGGAAATCGGCAACATCGGGCTTTCGATTATCTCGGGCAGCGTCAACGTCGATAACCTGGTGATCGCCGACGATCCCGCCTTCAGCCACTCGCCCTTCCTCCAGGCCAAGGAACTGAAGGCCGGCGTCGCGCTACTGCCCTTGGTCTTCTCGGGGAAGCTCGAGGTGAGTTCTTTCACGATCGAGGATCCACAGGTTTCGCTTCTGCACTCGCCGTCGGGCAAATGGAATTTCTCGACCCTCGGCGCCGGCGGCTCTCAAACGCCGGCGAAGTCGAACTCCTCCGCGGCGGCCGCCTTCTCGGTCGAGGAGCTCAAACTCACGAATGGCACGATGGTGGTAGGCACCGTAGGCGCGGGCGGAAAGACGCAGACCTATCAGGACGTGAATCTCGAGGCTTCCGACCTTTCCTACGCCTCGCAGTTTCCGTTCAAATTTTCGGCGAAGACGCCGGGCGACGGCTCGGTAAAGGTGGAAGGCAAAGCCGGCCCGATCAATCCGACCGACGCTTCGCTGACGCCGCTCAGCGCCAGCGTGAACGTCGAACATCTCGACCTCGCCTCGACCGGATTCGTCGAAGCCTCTTCCGGCCTCGCCGGTTTGATCGACTTCACGGGCGACCTCGCCTCCGATGGGCAGCAGATGACATCCAAAGGCACCGTGAAAGCCAATAAAATCAAGGCCGTGGCGGGCGGCTCGCCCTCGAAGGTGCCGGTGAATATCGATTACGACACCGCCTATGACATGAAAAAACAGACTGGCGTGCTGAAAACGGGTGACGTCCACATCGGCAACGCGCTCGCGCACCTCACGGGCGGCTACGATACCTCTGGCACCGCGGCCAAGCTCGATATGAAGCTCGACGGAAGCGGCATGCCCGTCGCCGACCTCGAAGGTATTTTGCCGGCAGTCGGCGTCACGCTCCCCTCGGGCGCGGCGCTCACCAGCGGCAGCCTGAACCTCAATCTCACGATCACCGGCCCGGTGGATAAGCTTGTGATCGCGGGCCCCGTCGATCTCTCGAACGGCAAGCTCTCGGGATTCAACCTGAAGTCCAAACTCGGCGCGCTGTCCTCGTTCACCGGGCTAGGCGGTGGAGGCGGCGGCTCCGATACAGAGATTCAGAAACTGACCGCCACCATCCACGTCGATCCCAGCGGGACGCAAGCCAATGATCTCATCGTGGTCGTTCCATCGATCGGCACCGTCACCGGCACGGCCAACGTCAGCGCGAGCGGCAAACTCGATTGCAAGATGTCCGCCAAACTCGCGGGAGGAATCGGCACGGTGACTTCGGCGC